>Ga0209172_10000092_pt1 | contig 260227 bp, 242 predicted proteins | sample LarsenN4metaG_FD_184113 | JGI IMG/M metagenome (GOLD analysis project Ga0209172, IMG submission 184113) | Hot spring sediment bacterial and archeal communities from British Columbia, Canada, to study Microbial Dark Matter (Phase II) - Larsen... ... | reverse complement strand
AGACCCGTCAGCTCGAGGCGATCCGCGCCGAGCTCGACGAGGAGCATGCGAAGCGGACGGCTCCCGCCGTCCGCTCGTCAGAGGCCAGATCCCCTTCCTCAATTTCCAGCAAGCTCAGGACTTGACCAGCGCCTGAAGGACCACGAGCTAATTCTCCGGTTCTTTGCGCTCTACTTTGATTTGGACCGCTACTCGCGACCAATGAAGGAGGCGCTCAATCGTTACATGCGGCGAAATCGTCACCTCGAGTTGCAGGATGCGGATCAGCTGGAGTCCATCTTCGGGCGCGCCATTGACTTCGTAGAAGGGTGTCTTGGTCGCGAGGCGTTCAGGCCAGTCCGCGCGATTAACGCCGCTGTATACGACGCCGTCATGGTGGGGTTGGCGCGAGCTCTGGAGGCCGGACGCGAGCTGAATCCCGACACGGTAAGGACTCAGTACCGGTCACTGCTAGAGAGTGAGGACTTCATTGCGGCGTATTCGCGTTCAACCTCGGACGACGAGCAAGTGCGCGCGCGAATAGCACTCGCTACAAAGGCGTTCGCGCAGCCGTAGCGCCGTGAACCGGGTTCCGGTCGAGCAGCATCGTGCGCGGCTCAAGTTCCTGATCGAGAAGGCGCCGGAATGGGCCTCAGATCCTGAGGGACTGGCTCACTGGGCACGTTACATCTGCGTCTTAGTCGCGGGCTTCATTGAAGTAAGCATTCCTCATTGGCTCTTCGAGTACTCGAGATTGAAGTGCGATCCCCGTGTCGCGAGGTACGTTGCCGATCGCCTCGGGAGATTTCGCAACCCAAATATGGAGCGAATCGCGCAACTGCTGGGAGACTTCGACGCGGACTGGCAGAAGCGCATGGAGGAATTTGCCGAGGGGCAAAGGAAGGACTCGGTTGACAGCATTCTCTCGAACAGAAACCAGATCGCCCACGGACGAAACCCGGGTATCACGTTGAACCGCGTGCGCACCTACTTCGAGTGCTGTGAGGAAGTCGTTGACTTCGTCGAAGGCCTAGTGATCGACGCAACCTCGTGAGGCTGGCACCACCCGCGACCACCACTACGCGGGCTAGCCGAGCATGGGCAACACGCCGCGCTCTCTCGATACGTCGGTCGGTTCCAGCTGCACCACCGCCGCGCTCGAGTTCGGCGCCTTGGGCGTGACCGCCGGGGGGACGCCCCGGTCTGTGCGGTTCTCCCCCGACGACCTCGGGCGCGCGCTCGTGGCGGCACCCGCGCGCGCGCGCTCCCGTGCTCACCCCGTGCTGTCCGGGCCCACGACTTTCCGCCGCGGTGACTCCGAGGGTGACTCGGCGCATCACTGCTTCCGTTCGCCTCTCCGAGGAGTAGCGCCAACGTCGAAAGTGCGTGCAGCTGCACGACAAATGGCGGAGAGGGAGGGATTCGAACCCCCGGTACCCTGACGGGTACACCTGATTTCGAGTCAGGCCCGTTCAACCAGGCTCCGGCACCTCTCCGGGGGCGCGAGAAGGTAGCAGACGAGCGTCGGGCCGCGTGCTACCGTCCGACGCCCTGAGCTGCGAGGGGGCGCGTGGCGCGAGACGATCTGATCCAGGCCGAGGGCGCCGTCGAGAAGATTCTCGGCGGCGGGCGCTATCAGATCGTGCTCGACAGCGGCCAGACGGTGACCGCGCAGCTCTCCGGCCGCATGCGGCGCTTCCGGATCCGCGTGATCCCCGGCGACCGCGTCCAGGTCGGCCTCTCGCCGTACGACCCGACCCACGGCTTCATCACCTTCCGCCTGCGCGAAGGCGAGCCGCCGAAGGCGACCAAGTAGGCGGCGACGTGCTGCGCCGCCTGGTGCTGCGGGCGCTCCTGCACGGGCGGCGGCTGCGCAACGTCGTGCGGCTCCGCTGGGTCACCTGGCTGAACCCCGGGATCGAGATCGACCCGCGCGCGAGCCCGAACTTCGCCCGGGCGCGCTTCAACGTGGCGCCCGGCGGACGCCTGCGGATCGGCCCCGGCGCGGTCACGGAGGACCGGCCCGGCGCGCTGGCCTTCCTCGTGACCGAGCGCGGCGCGATCGAGGTCGGAGCCGGCGTCTGGCTGCGTACGGAGCTCGGGCCGATCCACCTCGCGGCCTACGACGGCGGCACGCTCGCGATCGGCCCCGAGTGCCTCCTCAACGGCTGCCAGCTCTCGGCGAAGCGATCGCTGGCGCTCGGGCGGCGCGTCTGGGTGGGGCCCGGCACGCGCGTCTTCGACTCCGACCAGCACGACCTCGACGCCGAGCGCCTGGAGACGCCCGCGCCCGTCGCGATCGGGGACCACGCCTGGATCGCGGCCGACTGCTTCGTCAGGAAGGGGGTGCGGATCGGCGAGCACGCCGTGGTGGGCGCGCACTCGGTGGTGACCCGCGACGTCGCGCCGCACACGCTCGTCTTCGGCGCGCCCGCCGTCCCGCGCGGCGCGGTGGGCGACCGCTCGAAGGCGCGCTGAGGGAGGATCGGGTGGGGCTTCGCATCGCGCTCTTCGGGCAGGCGGCGTTCGGGAAGGACGTCCTCGAGCGGCTGCTGAAGGCCGGCCACGAGATCGTGGCGGTGTACGCGCCGCCTCCGGGTCCGCGGCCCGATCCGCTGGCGGAGGCGGCGGCCGCCGGCGGGCTCCGGCTCTTGCGCCCCGCGCGCTTCCGGCGCGCGGGCGCCGTGATCCCCGAGCGAGTGGCCGAGCACGCCGCGCTCGGCGCGGAGCTCAACGTCCTCGCCTACGTGACCGCGATCGTCCCGCTCGAGATCCTCGACGCCCCGCCGCGCGCCTCGCTCTGCTTCCACCCCTCGCTCCTCCCGCGCTTCCGGGGCGGCTCGGCGATCCCCTGGCAGATCGTCCTCGGCGCCCGCGAGACCGGCGTCACGGTCTTCCGCCCGGACGCGGGCATCGACACGGGGCCGATCGTCGTGCAGAAGGGTGGGGTCGCGATCGGGCCCGAGGACACGGCGGGGACGCTCTACTTCGGGAAGCTCTACCCGCTCGGCGTCGAGGCCGTGGTGGAGGCGGTGGAGCGCGTCGCCGAGGGGAGCGCCGTCTACCGGCCGCAGGACGAGGCGGAGGCGAGCTACGAGCCGCTCCTCGACGACGCCGCGGCGCGCATCGACTGGACGCGCTCCGCGGACGAGATCGACCGGCTGCTGCGCGGCTGCGACCCGCAGCCGGGCGCCCACGCGCGGCGCGGCGAGGAGGTCGTGCGCCTCTTCGACGCGCGCCGCGAGCCGGGGCCTGCGGACGCGCCGCCCGGGACGCTGCTCGCGCCCGCGGGCGACCCCGCGCGCCTTCGCGTCGCGGCCCGGGACGGCGTCCTCTCCTTCGCGCGCGCGCGGGTCGGCGCCGGACCGAAGCTCCCGGCGCTCGAGGCCGGTCTCCGGCCGGGCGAGCGGCTCGCCTGAAGGCCGCGCCGCCCGCGTTGCCAGCCGGGCAAAAGTGCCTACGTTTCGGGTCCCACGCCGCGGCCTCCCCCCGGGAGCCGCGCCCCCCGAGCCGTCTGCGATCCTTCAACCCCACGATCCGGATCTCGAGCCGGACCGAGCACGACCATGATCACCGACCTCCAGAAGCTCCGGAACATCGGCATCAGCGCCCACATCGACTCGGGCAAGACCACCCTGACCGAGCGGATCCTCTACTACACGAAGCGGATCCACCGGATCCAGGAGGTCAAGGACAAGGCCGGCGGCGGCGCCACCATGGACCACATGGAGCTCGAGCGCGAGCGCGGCATCACCATCACGTCCGCCGCGACGTACTGCGGCTGGGCCGATCACCACGTCAACATCATCGACACGCCGGGCCACGTGGACTTCACGATCGAGGTGGAGCGCGCGCTGCGCGTCCTCGACGGGGCGATCCTCGTCCTGTGCGGCGTCGCGGGCGTCCAGTCGCAGTCCATGACCGTGGACCGCCAGATGCGCCGCTACAAGGTCCCGCGCATCGCGTTCGTGAACAAGCTCGACCGCTCCGGCGCGAACCCGCACAAGGTGGTCGCGGGGCTGCGCGAGAAGCTGAAGCACAACGCGGTGCTGATGCAGCTCCCGATCGGGCTCGAGGCGCAGTTCGAGGGCCTCGTCGACCTCGTGAAGATGAAGGCCGTCCGCTTCGAGGGGGACAACGGCGAGCACGTGGTCGAGTTCGAGATCCCGGAGGCCCTGCGCCACGACGCCGAGAAGGCGCGCGAGGAGCTGCTCGACGCGGCGTCGATGTTCTCCGACGAGCTCACGGAGGCGGTGCTCGAGGAGCGCGTGACGGAGGATCTCGTGCGCGCGGCGGTGCGCCGCGGCGTCCTCGCGCGCGAGCTGACGCCGGTCTTCCTCGGCTCGGCGTACAAGAACAAGGGCGTGCAGACGCTGCTCGACGGCGTCGTCGCCTATCTCCCGAGCCCGCTCGACGTCCAGAACGCGGCGCTCGACATGACGAACGAGCAGGTGTCGGTCGACCTCGTGAGCGACCCGCAGAAGCCGCTCGTCGCGCTCGCCTTCAAGCTCGAGGACGGCCGCTACGGGCAGCTCACCTACATCCGCGTCTACCAGGGCACGCTCGCGAAGGGCACCAACATCGTGAACAGCCGCACCGGCCGGCGCCACAAGGTGGGCCGGCTCGTGCGCATGCACGCCGACCAGATGGAGGACATCGAGTCGGCGGCCGCGGGCGACATCGTGGCGCTCTTCGGGATCGAGTGCGCGTCGGGCGACACGTTCACGGACGGCTCGCTCGAGGTCGCGATGAGCTCGATGCACGTGCCCGATCCCGTGATCTCGCTCTCGATCAAGCCCAAGGAGCAGAAGCACCAGGCCAACCTCTCGAAGGCGCTGAACCGCTTCACGCGCGAGGACCCGACGTTCCGCGCCGGCGTCGACCCGGAGAGCAGCGAGACGGTGATCTCGGGGATGGGCGAGCTCCACCTCGAGGTGTACGTCGAGCGCATGCGCCGCGAGTACAACGTCGAGGTCGAGACCGGCGCGCCGCAGGTCGCCTACCGCGAGACCGTGTCGCGCAAGTCGCCGTTCAACTACACGCACAAGAAGCAGACCGGCGGCTCCGGCCAGTACGGCCGCGTCGCGGGCTACCTCGAGCCGATCCCGGAGGGCGAGGGCGAGGGCCAGGACTTCCAGTTCGTGAACAGCGTCCGCGGCGGCGCGATCCCGACCGAGTTCATGGGCGCCGTGGAGAAGGGCTTCCGCGACTGCATCACCAAGGGCCGTCTCATCGGCTTCCCGGTGACCGGCGTGCGCGTCGTGGTCGAGGACGGCCAGGCCCACTCGGTGGACTCGTCCGACATCGCGTTCCAGCAGGCGGCGCGCGGCGCGTTCCGCGCGGCCTACCCGGGCGCGAAGCCGATCGTCCTCGAGCCGGTGATGAAGCTCGCCGTCGAGGGCCCGGCGGAGTTCCAGGGCGCGGTGCTGAAGACGATCATGCAGCGGCGCGGCACCGTGATCGGGACGACCGAGCAGGAGGGCTTCTGCCAGGTCGAGGCGGAGGTCCCGCTCTCCGAGATGTTCGGCTACGCCACGGACCTGCGCTCCGCGACGCAGGGCAAGGCCGAGTTCACCCTCGAGTTCGCCCGCTACAGCCCCGCGCCTGCGGAGCTCACCGAGCAGCTCGTGGAGAAGTACAAGAGCCGCATCAAGGACGAGGACTGAGCGAACGCATGTACCGCAAGTACCTGAACGCGCGGAGCCCGCTGCGACTGCTCGAGAAAGGCCTCCACGGGGGGCTCGGGAAGGGGAATCTGGGCCTGATCCTCGCGGGCCACGGCGTCGGGAAGACGGCGTGCCTCGTCGGGATCGCGCTCGACGAGCTGCTGCGCGGGGGCCACGTGCTCCACGTCTGCCTCGACCACCCGGTGAACCCGGTCAACCACGTGCGCGAGTTCTACGACACCGTGTTCCACGACCTCGCGGAGTCGACACACCTCGAGGACGCCGCCCGCGTGCACGCCGAGGCGGACCGGCGCCGCAGCATCCGCGCCTACCCGGTCGCGAGCTTCAGCGCCGCGAAGCTGCGCGAGTCGGTGAAGTTCGAGTGCGAGGCGGGCGCGAAGCCGGACCTCGTGATCCTCGAGGGCTTCGACCCCGCCGCCGCCCCGCGCGACGAGCTGCTCGAGCTGAAGGGCCTTGCCGGCGAGCTCGGCGCGGAGATCTGGATGTCGGCGAACACCGAGGACGAGCGCGTCCCGGCGATCCCCGCCGCCGTGCGGCCGCACCTCGACGCGCTCTCGGTGGTCCTCGCGCTCGAGCCGGGCGACGGCGTGCTCGATCTGCGGGCGCTCAAGGACCACGACAGCCCGGACCTCTCGGCGCTGCACGTGGCGCTCGACCCGACGACGCTGCTGCTGCGCCGCAGCTAGGGGACGCGTCCTAGCCGGTCAGCCGGAACCACCAGCCGAAGACCCGCTTGGCGAGAGGGGTGAGACGCGTGCGCGTGTAGGCGCCCGCGGTCGCCTTGAGCCCCTCCGCGAGCGTCGGGTACGGGTAGATCACGCCGCCGAGCGCGCCGAGACCCCGGCCCGCTGTCATCGCGAGCGTGACGAGCGTGATGAGCTCGCCCGCGTGCTTGCCGACGATCGTGGCCCCGACGATGCGGTCGCCGCCCTTGCGCGTGTGGACGCGCACGAAGCCCTCCTCGCCGCCGTCGGTCGCGGCGCGGTTCACGCGCGCGAAGGGCGTCGTGTAGGTGTCGACGTCGATGCCGCGCTCCGCCGCCTCGCGCGCCGAGAGGCCCACGTGCGCGAGCTCCGGGTCGGTGTAGGTACACCACGGAACGACGAGCGAGGAGAGCTTGCGGCGGCCGCCGAAGAGCGCGTTCTGGACGACGATCTTGGCCGCGGCGTCCGCGGCGTGGGTGAACTTCCAGCGCATGCAGACGTCGCCCGCGGCGTAGATGCGCCGGTTCGTGGTGCGCAGGCGGTCGTCCACCTCGACGCCGCGGCCCGGGTCGAACGCGACCCCGGCCGCCTCGAGGCCGAGGCCCTCCACGTTCGGCGCGCGTCCGGCGGCGACCAGGATCTCGTCGACCTCGAGCGCGGCGCTGCCGCCGTCGCGGGCCTTCACGTGGAGGACGCGGGCCGCCCCGCGGCGCTCGACCCGCTCGAGCGCCGCCCCGAGCGCGAGCTCGACGCCGTCGCGCACGAGCGCGCGCTGGACGAGCTCGGCGGCATCGGCGTCCTCGCGCTCCAGGACGTGCGCGCCCTGCTCGAGGAGGTGCACCTGCACGCCGAGGCGGCGGAACGCCTGGGCGAGCTCGCAGCCGATCGGACCGCCGCCCACGATCGCGAGGCGCGCGGGCCGCTCCGTGAGCTCGAAGATCGTCTCGTTCGTGTGGTAGCCGGCCTCCGCGAGCCCCGGGATCGGCGGCGCAGTGGGGCACGCGCCGGTCGCGATCACCGCGCGCCGGAAGCGCAGCGTCCGCCCGCCGACCTCCACGCGGTCGGGCCCGGTGAAGCGCGCCTCGCCGAGGTGGACGTGGACGCCGAACTCGCGCGCGTAGCGCGCCGCCGAGTCCTCGCGGCTGATCTCGGCGCGGATCTCGCGCATGCGCCGCATCGCGGCCGCGAAGTCGGGCGCCGCGCCCGCGGCCGGCGCGACGCCGAGCGCCGCCGCGCTCCCCGCCTCGTGCACGCGCCGCGCCGCCGCGATCACCGCCTTCGACGGCACACAGCCCACGTTCAGGCAGTCCCCGCCCATGAGGTGGCGCTCCACGAGCGCGACGCGCGCGCCGAGCCCGCCGGCGATCGCCGCGCTCACGAGGCCCGCGGTGCCCGCGCCCACGACGACGAGGTGGTAGCGGCCGGCCGGCGGCGGGCTCACCCAACCCGGCGGGTGGACGTTCGCGACGAGGCGCCGGTTCGCCTCGTCGAGCGGCTGCACGGTCCCGAACGCGCCCGCGCCCTCCACCGTCACTCCCCCGTCGCCTCGCGCAGCGCGCGCCGCGCGAGGACGGTGACGTACACCGTGACGGCCGCCGTCGCGAGGAGCCCGAGCGCCTTCGCCGCGGTCTCCCAGCCGGCGGCGGCGCCGTCCGCCGCGGCGGCGCTCGCGGCGTCGCCGGCGACCGCACCGAGGTACACGTAGAGGAGGGTCCCGGGGATCATTCCGAGGCTCGCGAGGAGGTAGTCCGCGAACCGGACGCGCGTCAGGCCCAGCGCATAGTTCAGGAGCGTGAAGGGGATCGCGGGCGAGAGCCGCAGCAGGAACGCGATCTTCAGCCCCTCGCTGCCGATGGCGCGGTCGATCGCGGCGAACTTCGGGTTCGCGGCGATCCGGCGCTCGACAGCGTCGCGTGCGAGGTAGCGCGCGACGAGGAAGGCGGCGGCCGAGCCGGCGACCGCGGCCGCGAACACCGTCACGACACCCGTCGCCACCCCGAACAGCGCGCCCGCCGCGAGCGTGAGCGCCGAGCCGGGCACGAACGCGACGACGGCCGCCGCGTACGCGAGGCCGAAGACGAGCGGGGCCGCCGGGCCGAGGTCCGCGACGAGCGAGCGCAGCGCCTCCACGTAGCCGCCGAGCGCCCGGCCGAGGACCAGGAGCGCGACGACGGCGGCGGCCGCGAGGGCGAGGCGGAGCATGCGCGGCACGGAGCGTACCTCCCGCGGGCCGCGCCCGCGGCCCGAGGCTCGGATGCGCGGCCGCCCGCGCGGGGTACGCTTCCCGGAAGTCGGGAGAGGCAGATGGCGGAAGAGGCCGGCGGCCCGCGCCGCAGTGCGCTCGTGACCGGCGCGTCGGTCGGGCTCGGGCGCGCGTTCGCCGAGCGCCTCGCGCGCGACCAGTACGACCTCGTCCTCGTGGCCCGCGACGCCGCGCGGCTCGAGGCGCTCGCCAGCCGGCTCTCCGCCGAGCGGTCCGTGGAGGCGCGCGCGCTGCCGGCGGACCTCACCGAGCCCGGCGGGCTGGCCGCGGTGGAGCGCGTCGTGCGCGAGGAGAAGCCGGACCTCCTCGTGAACAACGCCGGCTTCGGGACGGTCGGGCGCTTCGCCGAGCTCGACGTGGACGGCGAGGAGCGCGAGATCCGCCTCAACGTGCTCGCGCTCGCGCGGCTCACGCACGCCGCGCTCGGCCCGATGCTCGAGCGCGGCCACGGCGCGATCGTGAACGTCTCCTCGCTCGCGGGCGAGAGCGCCGCCCCCTACACCGCGACGTATGCGGCGACGAAGGCCTTCGTCACGAGCTTCACGGAAGCGGTCTCCGAGGAGGTGCGCGGGACGGGCGTGCGGATCCAGGCGCTCCTTCCGGGCTTCACGCGCACCGAGTTCCAGCAGCGCGCCGGGATCGACCCGCGCGCGATCCCGGGCCTTGCCTGGATGGAGCCCGACGCCGTGGTCGAGTGCTCGCTGGCGGCGCTCGAGCGCGGCCTCGTGACCTGCATCCCGGGGCTCGGCAACCGGATGCTCGCGCCGCTCCAGAGGCTCCTCCCGCGCACGCTCGTGCGCCGGGTGATGGGGGTCGCCCTCGAGCGGGGCCTGCGCGACTGAGCCCTTGCATCCCCGCAGGGACGACTTACCCTCTGCGACTGAACTGAAATTCATGTCAGTCGCTGGCTCGCCCACTCCCCTGAACGCCTCCACCGCCCCGGCGCGCGGCCCGGCCGCGACGCGGCGGCGCCTCGTGGACGCCGCCATCGAGCTCTTCGCACACGAGGGGCTCCACGGCGCGACGAGCGCCCGCATCGCGCGGGCGGCGGGCGTCGCGACGGGCACCTTCTACCTGCACTTCCGCGACAAGCAGGACCTCTTCACCGCCATCGTGCAGGGCGCGCTCGCGGAGCTGCGCGAGCGGCTGCGCCGCGCGATCGAGGGCGCGGGGCCCGATCCGCGCGATCAGGTGCGCGCGCGCACCGAGGAGCTCGTGGCCTTCGCCGAGGACAACGGCGCCTTGATCCGCGTCCTCTTCGGGCGGCGCCAGGAAGCGGGCGCCCTCGCCGAGGACGTCCTCGACGCCCTCATCCCCGGCATCGAGGAGTCGCTCCGCGCGCGCGCCGCCGCGGGCGAGGTGCCGGCCGAGCTGCACCCGGGCGTCGCCGCGCAGGCGATCGCCGCCATGACCTCCCGCGTGCTCGCCTGGTGGGTCGAGGACCCGACCCGGGCGACGCGCGCGGCGCTCGTCGAAACCCTCTGCCGGATGCATCCGGTCCACCGCTAGGAGGCTCCTTCCCATGGCCGACCACATCACCCACGACGCGATCTACGACACGGTGGACCGCGACGACTTCGCGTCGATGATCGACCCCGCGCGCTACGCCGAGCGCACGGAGGCCTTCGACCAGATCATCTCGCTGACCCGCGACCACCACTGGGATCCGAACGATCCGGCCTACGTCGACTACGACGCCGTCCCCTTCGACACCTCGGAGGAGACGATCATGCCGCGCGACTTCATCGTGGAGCTCAACTGCGCGGTCGCAGACAGGCTGGACGAGGGCCAGCAGATCCAGCTCGCGAACGAGTCCACGCGCTTCTCGCTGTCCTCGATCCTGCACGGCGAGCAGGGCGCGTTCTCGCTCTCCGCGAGCTTGGTCCACATCCTGCGCGACCCCGGCGCGCAGGAGTACGCCGCGAACCAGGCGCGCGAGGAGGCGCGCCACGTCGCCGGCTTCTCGAAGTACATCCAGAAGCGCTGGGGCGCGCCGATCGCGTGCGGGTCCACGCTCGCGACGCTCATGAACGAGCTCGTCCTCGCGCCGGAGGTCTACAAGAAGCTCGTCGGCATGCAGATGCTGATCGAGGGGCTCGCGATGGGCGCGTTCGCGACTTTCCACGCGCGCACGAACGACCCGCTCCTGCGCCGCGTCGTGCAGCTCACCATGGCCGACGAGGCGTTCCACCACCGCTTCGGCAAGATCTGGGCCGACCGCACCGTGCCGAAGCTCACCGAGGAGGAGCACGAGCGCGTCGAGGACTGGGCCGCGAAGTGCTTCCAGACGCTCCTCTTCAACCTCGTGAACGCGGAGCAGAAGCAGGCGATCTACCCGCAGTTCGGGCTCGAGTGGCAGTGGGTGCGCGGCGCCATCATGGAGGCGTTCACGGACGACGACCGCCGGCGCATGATGCGCGAGAGCACGAACATCTTCCGCGTGCTGATCAAGACGCTGCTCAAGGCCGGCATCATCACCGAGCGCACGAAGCCGCTCTACGCGTCGTGGGTCGACATGGACGAGCTCCGCGCGGAGCCCGACGAGGTCGCCGGCATGGAGGTCGCGGACGCGACGGTGGCCGAGCTGCGCGAGATCAACGCGAAGAACACCAAGCTCATCAGCAAGGCGCTGAAGCGCGACGCCCGCTCGGCGGCCTCGGCGTGAGCGCCGCGGCGGCGGACGCCGCGTACCTCACCGACGGCACGGAGCTCATGGAGCCGCAGCGGTACGCCCGGGACGGGTATCCGCACGCGCTCTGGCGCCGGATGCGACGCGAGTCGCCCGTGCACTGGTGCGACGGCCCCGAGCTCGTCCCGTTCTGGGCCGTGACGCGCCACGCGCACGTCTGCGAGGTGTCGAAGCAGCCCGACAAGTTCCTCTCGGCGCCCGGCATCGTGCCCGCGACGAAGGAGGTCGCGGAGCGCATCGCGCGCGGCGAGCGCGGCCCGTTCGACGCGATGCAGACCATCATCACGATGGACCCGCCGAAGCACCGCACGATCCGGAAGGTCGCGAGCCCGTGGTTCACGCCGCAGGCGCTCGCGCGGATCGACGAGGTGGTCGGCGCCAGCGCGCAGCGCCTCGTCGACCGGCTCTACGAGTCGCAGGTGAACGGCGAGGGCACCTGCGACTTCGCGACCGAGGTGGCGGCGCAGCATCCGCTCCGCATCCTCTCCACGATCCTCGGCGTCGGCGAGGCCGACGAGCCGCACATCCTGCGCCTCACGCAGGAGCTCTTCGCGGGCGACGACCCCGAGTTCAAGCGCCCGGAGGCCGACCGCCAGGAGGCCTTCCGCAAGCTCGGGATCGAGTTCCTCCAGTACTTCGGCAAGGTGATCGCCGACCGCCGGGCCCGCCCGCGCGGCGACCTCGCGAGCGTCCTCGCCAACGCGCGGATCGACGGCGGCCCGATGGGGGACGTCGAGACGCTCGGCTACTACCTCATCGTCTTCACGGCGGGGCACGACACGACGCGCAACGCGATCGCGGGCGGGATGCTGGCGCTGCTCGAGCACCCCGCGCAGGCCGCGGCGCTGCGCGCCGATCCGGCCGGGCGCGTCGCCGGCGCGGTCGAGGAGATCGTGCGCTGGACGACGCCCGTGAACTACATGATGCGCACGGCCGCGTGCGCCTACGAGCTCGGGCCCGCGAAGATCCGGAAGGGCGACCGCCTCGTCCTCTACTACGCGTCCGCGAACCGCGACGAGGACGTCTTCGAGGACCCCGACGTGTTCCGCATCGATCGCGACCCGAACCCGCACCTCGGCTTCGGGATCGGCGAGCACTTCTGCCTCGGGGCGAACCTCGCGCGGCGCTCGCAGCGGACGCTCTTCGCGTCGCTCTTCGCGCGCCTCGAGCACGCCGAGCTCGCCGCGCCGCCCGAGCGGCTCGCGGCGAGCTTCGTCGCGGGCGTGAAGCACCTGCCGCTCCGCTACCGGCTCAAGCCGCCCGCCTGAGGGCGGGTCGCGCGCGAGCGCCGGCGCCGAGCGCAGCGCCTCCGCCGGCGGGGCGCGCCCCGGGTCGCGAGCGCGCGTGCCCGCGCGGCGCGTTGTAGGCTCTCGGCCCGATGCGCCCCCGCGCCGCCGCCCCGGCCGCCGCGCGCGCCGCGCGGCCGCCGCGCGCGCGGCACGTGATGCTCGGCTTCACGCTGGCGGGGATGGCGGTCGCCTACCTCGACCGCGTGTGCATCTCCACGGCCGCCCCCGCGGTGAAGGCCGACCTCGGACTCTCCGACGCGCAAATGGGGGTGGTCTTCAGCGCGTTCACGCTCGCGTATGCGCTGTTCGAGGTGCCGAGCGGGTGGCTCGCGGACCGCTACGGAGCGCGCTGGATGCTGACGCGGATCGTGCTCTGGTGGTCCGCGATGACGGCGGCGACCGGCGCGGCCTGGAGCTTCGCGTCGCTCGTCGCCGTGCGCTGGCTGTTCGGGATGGGGGAGGCGGGCGTCCTCCCGAGCATGGCGCGCGCGTACGCGCGCTGGCTCCCGGCCGGAGAGCGCGGGCGCGCGTTCGGGCTCACCATCATGGCGGCGGCGCTCGGCGGCGCGCTGACCCAGCCGATCGTGGTGGCGCTGCTCGAGCGCACGAGCTGGCGGCGGGCGTTCCCGCTCTTCGGCGCGGTCGGGGTGGTCTGGGCCGCGGCGTGGTGGGCGTGGTTCCGCGACGACCCGCGCCGGCACCGCGCCGTGAACGCGGCCGAGCTCGCCCGGATCGAGTCCGACGGGCCGGCCGCCGCCGAGGCGCGGCACCCGCGCGTCCCGTGGGGCGTCCTGCTCCGGAGCCGGGGTCTCCTCGCGCTCTGCGCGATGTACTTCGGCGCGATCTACGGCTGGTACTTCTACCTCACCTGGCTTCCGACCTATCTCCTGCGGGCGCGCGGCTTCGAGCTCGCCTCGATCGGCTGGCTCGCCGCGCTCCCGCTGCTCGCGATCGCGGCCGGCTCGCTCGCCGGCGGGGCGATCTCGGACGTCCTCGCGCGCCGGCTCGGCCTGCGCGCGGGGCTGCGCCTTCCAGGGCTGGTCGGGCTCCCACTCGCGGCGGCCGCCATCGCGGCCGCGATCCGGACGCCCGATCCGGTGACGGCGGCCCTCGCGCTCGCCGCAGCGGCCGGCCTCGCCGCGCTCGGCGTCGCGCCCGCCTGGGCGGTCTGCCTCGCGATCGGCGGTCGCCACGCGGGCGTCGTGAGCGGCGCCATGAACACGTTCGGCAACCTGGGCGGCGTCGCGAGCCCGCTCGTCGTCGGCTGGTGCCTCGAGTGGTGGGGCTCCTGGGAGACGCCGCTCGTGACCGTGGCCGCCCTCTATCTCTTCGCCGCCGCGTGCTGGCTCGGGATCGATCCCGAGGCCCGCCTGGACGTCGAGCCGGCCTCCTTCCCACGGGGAGCGCGCGCCGCCGTCGGCTGACTCGCGAGTCGACCGTGGTATCGTGTGCGGCCCCGCCTGCGGTCGCGCGGACCGCGGGGCGCGAGCCGCCCGACCCGGGAGACCGGCGGGCGCGTACAGGAGGACCCCCATCCATGTCCGAGATCCGCTTCGACGGCCGCGTGGCCGTGATCACCGGCGCGGGCGGCGGCCTCGGCCGCACCTACGCCCTCGAGATCGCCCGCCGCGGCGGCAAGGTCGTCGTGAACGACCTGGGCGGGAAGGCCGACGGCACGGGCGCCAGCCAGAGCATGGCCGACACGGTGGTGAAGGAGATCACCGAGGCCGGCGGCGAGGCCATCGCGAACTACGACTCCGTCTCCACGCCCGAGGGCGGCGAGGCGATCGTGAAGGCCGCCGTCGACCGCTTCGGCGGCGTCGACATCGTGATCAACAACGCCGGCATCCTGCGCGACAAGACCTTCGCGAAGCTGGCGCCCGAGGACCTCGGCATCGTCCTCGACGTCCACCTGAAGGGCGCCTTCTACGTGACGCAGCCGGCCTTCCGGGTGATGAAGGAGAAGGGCTACGGGCGCATCCTCTTCACCGCGTCCGGCGCCGGCATCTTCGGCAACTTCGGCCAGACCAACTACGGCGCGGCGAAGATGGGCCTCGTCGGCCTCTCGAACGTCCTCGCGGTCGAGGGCGCGAAGAGCAACATCAAGTGCAACGTGATCGCCCCGATCGCGCGCACGCGCCTGACCGAGCAGCTGCTCGGGCCCATGGCGGACAAGCTCTCCCCGGAGTGCGTGACGCCGCTCGCGGTGTACCTGGTCTCGGAGCACTGCCAGCTCACCCACGAGATCTTCGACGTGGGCGGGGGCCGCTACGCGCGCATCTTCGTCGGCATGACGCCGGGCTGGGTGAAGGGGCCGGGCCAGCCGGCCAGCGTCGAGGAGATCGCCGCCAATCTCGACCAGATCCGCGAGACGGGGGGCTACGTGATCCCGGAATCCATCGCGGGCGAGATGCAGGCGGTGGCGAAGGCCTTCCAGGGCCGGAGCTGAGGGGCGCGCGATGGCGATCGATCCGGCGAAGGCCCTCCAGCACCAGTTCCCGCCCACGAGGAGCAGCTACCAGCAGGACCAGGTGATCCTCTACCACCTGGGCGTCGGCGCGGGCGTCCCGCCCACCGACGCCAACGAGCTCTCGTACACCTACGAGAAGAACCTGAAGGTGCTGCCCAGCTTCGGGGTGATCCCGATCTTCGGGGCGCTCGGAGGCATGTTCGGCGTGCCGGGCCTCTCGTTCAACCCGGCGCTGCTGCTGCACGGCGAGCAGGACATCGAGCTGCACCGGCCGATCCCGGCCGCCGCGAAGCTCGAGAACCAGGCCCGCATCGCGGGCCTCTACGACAAGGGCAAGGCCGCGCTCGCGGTGCTCGAGGTGGCGACGAAGGAGGAGGGCGGGGCGCCGCTCTTCACGAACCGCTTCTCGCTCTTCCTGCGCGGCGAAGGCGGCTTCGGCGGCGAGCGCGGCCCCGAGATCGGGAACGAGGCGCCGCAGCGCGCGCCCGATCTGGTGGTGGAGTCGCCGACGCTGCCGCAGCAGGCGCTCCTCTACCGCCTCTCGGGCGACAAGAACCCGCTCCACTGCGACCCGGAGTTCGCCAAGATGGCGGGCTTCGAGACGCCGATCCTCCACGGGCTCTGCTCGTTCGGGATCGTCTGCAAGGCCGCGGTAGACCGCGCGCTCGGCGGCGACGTCGCGAAGGTGGCGCGCTACCAGGCGCGCTTCCGCGGCGTCTTCTATCCGGGCGAGACGATGGTCACCTCGGTCTGGCGCGAGGGGAACCGGCTGCTGCTCGCGTCGTCGAGCAAGGAGCGCAGCGCGCCCGTGATCAGCAACGCGGCGATCACGCTGCGCTGAACGTCGCGGGGCGGGTGCCGCACACCGGCACCCGCCCCGTCCCCGCGACCTCGCGCGTCCTGCCGGCTCGCCGGGGGAGGGACCGGCCCCCTCGCCGGCGAAACGCGCTCACGGGAGCTAGGCGGGGTCGAGCCGCTGCTCGAGGGCGGGCCAGTCGACGGCCCGCTGCGCCGCGAAGGCGCGCAGGAGGAGCTCGCGGTCGGCCCGGTCGCCGGGCTCGCCGTCGGGCTTCGCGGCCTCGCGGAAGCGCGCCACCGCCTTGGCGACCGCCGCCTCGTCGGGCTGGGGCGGCGCGTCGGCCTTCAGCATCCCCTTCTCGTGCTCGAGACCCACGAGCTCGAGCCACTCGACCAGCACCTCGTTGCGGCAGTCGAGGAAGTAGACCGCGAGGAGCTCCTCGGCGACGTCGTTCGCCGCGACCCGCGCGAGGGCGCGCCGCACCGCGGCCGCGCGCTTCTCGGGCGTCTGGCGCAGCACGAACTGCGGGCGCGCCCGCATCGCGGCCGCCGCCGCGCCGAGCGCCTGCGTGTGGAAGGCGGGCGCCTTCTCGGCGAGGACGCCGAGGACGCGCGTGGCCTCCTCGTCGCGCATCCGCCCGAACACCTGGTACGCGCGCACGGCCCCTCCTCCGCCCCGTCCTCGCGGCCCGGTAGGGTAGGCGACCCATCCCGCTTGTCACCGCGCCGTCCACCACGCCGGCCACGCCGCCCGGGCGCGCGCGCGCTCAGGACGCGCCGTCGGCGCCCGCGTCGCCTCGCGCGCTCCCGTAGCCCCAGGTGATCGCCGCCGCGACGGCGAGGACGAGGAGCGCCGAGAGCGCCGAGTGCAGCCCGGTCACCTCGACCGGGATGCCGAGCCGCACGTTCGCGACGCCGACCGCCGCCTGGGCGACGCCCAGCGCGGCGGCCAGCCGCAGCGCCGGCCCGACCCGCGCGACGCCGCGGGTCGCCGCCGCCGCCCCGAGCAGGACCGCGACCAGTAGATACGCGTTGTAGCGGTGCGCGAGGTGGAGACCCACGGAGCCGGCGAGCGCCGGGAACCAGCGCCCGCCGTTGCAGGCCGGCCACTCGGGGCACGCCATCCCCGCGTAGGTGGAGGAGACGAGCCCCCCGAGGAGCACCTGGAGCGCGAGGAAGGCCGCCGCGAGCGCGACGGCGACGCGGGCGCGGCCGGGCGCGCGCGGCGCCGCGGCGGGGAGGCCGTGCGCCGCGTCCCGCAGCCGCAGCGCGACGCCGAGGAGGCACGCGTTGAACGCGTTCCCGACGACGAGGTGCGACGTCACCGTCCACGCGGCGAGGAGCTCGAGCACCGTGAGGCCGCCGAGGACGATCTGCACCGCGAGGAGGGCGGCCGCCGCGGCGAGGAGCGCGCCCACGCGGGCGCGCAGCCCCGGGTCCCGCAGCGCGGCGACCGCGAGCCCGGCGAAGGCGAGCGCGATCGAGCCCGCCAGCACGCGGTGCGCGTACTCGAAGCCGACGTGGAAGTCGAGCCGCGGCACGAGCTCGCCGAAGCAGAGCGGCCAGTCGGGGCAGGCGAGCCCCGCGCCGTGGGCGCGCACCAGCGCGCCCAGCACGACGAGCGCGCTGGTCGCGCCGACCAGCGCGCCGAAGCCGCGCGCGAGTCGCCGCGCGCGGCGCGCCGGGTCGCGCGCCCGCGCGGCGGGAAGGGCCGCCTCGCGCATGGCGGGTCGTTTAGCAACCCTTTCCGGGATTCCCAGCCGCGGCGATCGGCAGCGCGCCTCGCCGCGCGCGGGGGCCCGCGCCTCCGTCGGTCGCGCCCTACAGCGGCCGGCCCGGCCGGTCGATGCGGTGGGGGTGTTCGGCGCCACCATGCAGACGACGGAGCAGGCCAAGCGCGACCCCCGCCGGCTGCGCGCCCTCATGGAGCGCGCGTTCGTGCTCGCGAAGGACCACCGCGTCGCGTCCGTCTTCATCGGAATCGCGGGGCCGGAGGGCGACCTCCTCGTCCCCGAGTTCATCGCGTTCCTCGAGAGCGAGCTGCGCGTCGAGGACGGCGTGTTCGTGCTCACGCGCGAGCGCGCCGTGCTGCTCCTCGCGGACGTCGACCTCGCACAGGCGCGCCAGGTGGTCGAGCGCGTCCGGCGGTCGTTCGAGAGCCGCTTCCCGACCGCCGGCGAGGTGCCCGTCGCGATCCGCTTCCATCCGGTGCGGGTGGGCGGAAAGCAGCCGACGGCGAAGGCGGTGCTGCCGAAGCTCTTCTCGGGCGCGCCGAGCCACTGAGCGCCGACGCGAAACGCGCGGCGGAGTCGGCCGGCGCGCAGCCGCTCCCGCCCCTTCGGGTGCGAGACGTCCCGCGCCGGTCGCGGAGGCCGGCCTCAGACCTCCGCGGCGAGCGCCCCGGCCAGGTCCGGGTGCCGGAAGCGGTAGCCCGTACGCAGCGCCAGGGCGGGCACCACGAGCCGGCTGGAGAGCAGCTCCCCCGCCGCCTCGCGGAGCGCGGCGCGCACCGCGAAGGCGGGGACCGGAAGCCGCGCCGGCCGCGCCACGGCGCGCCCGAGCGCGCGCGCGAAGTCGGCGTTGCGCACGGGCTCGGGCGCCGCGGCGTTGAGTGGACCTGCGACGGCGGCCTGGTCGAGCGCGTGGAGCGCGAGCCCGGCGGCGTCGTCGAGATGGAGCCACGGCATCCACTGGCGGCCCGACCCCACGCGTCCGCCGAGCCCGAGCCGGAAGATCGTGGCGAGCGGCGCGAGCGCGCCGCCGCGGCGCGAGAGGACGACGCCGAGCCGGAGCGAGACGCGCCGGAGGCCGAGCGCTTCGACGCGCGCCGCGGCCTCCTCCCAGTCGGCGCAGAGGTCCGCCAGGAAGCCGCGACCGGGCGGCGCGGCCTCCTCGAGGCGCTCCTCGCCGCGGTCGCCGTAGTAACCGACGGCCGAGGCGCACACGAGGACGGCCGGCCGCTCCGCGGCGGGAAGGCGCGCGAGCGCGGCCGCGAGCCGGCGCGTCGACTCCACCCGGCTCTCGACGACGCGCCGCCGGCGCGCGGCGGTCGGGAGCCCGCCCACGATGGGCTCGCCGGCGAGGTGCACGACGGCCCGCGCGCCGCGCAGGGCAGGCTCGGGGACGTCCAGCCCGTTCCAGCGCACCGCCTCGACGTCGGCCGCCGGGCGCACGCGCGCCGGGTCGCGCGTGAGCGCCCGTACGCGCTCCCGGCGCGCGCCGAGGAGCGCGAGGAGCGCCCCGCCCACGAGGCCGCTCGCACCCGACACGAGGATCGCTCCGCCGCTCATGCGTCCCTCAGCGGCGCGAACGCTTCGAAGACACGCTCGACGCCCGCCGGGTCGACGGCGAGCGGCGAGATCACGGGCGTCGTGACGCCGCCCGCCACGAACGCCGCGATCCTTTCGCGGCACGCCTGCGCGCTCCCGAGGATCGCGATCCCGTCGACGAACTCGTCCGTCATCGCCGCGGCGACGCCCGTGCGGTCGCCGCGCGCGAAGGCCTCGGCGACGCGTCGTGCGACGTCCTCCCAACCGCACCAGGCGAAGAACCGGTTGTAGACCGGCGTCGCCACGTAGCCGCCGAACGCGGCGCGCACGAGCTGGCGGGCGCGCGGCACGTCGTCCGTCACGGCGACCTGGAAGCGGCAGACGACCTCCTGCCCGGCGACGTCGCGGCCCGCCTCGGCGGCGCCGGCCCGCCACGCGGCGAGGATCCGCGGCAGCGCCGCGAGCGGGAAGAGGTTCACGATGAGCCCGTCCCCGAGCGCGCCCGCGAGGCGCAGCATCTTCTCGCGCAGCGCCGCGAGGTAGATCGGGACCGGCTTCGGGCTCGTGGCTCCGAGGCGAAGCCCCGTCGAGCGGAACACCTCGCCCCGGTAGTCGGTGCGCTTCCCCGTGAGGGCCGCGCGCACGAGCTCCACCGACTCGCGCACGTGGGCGAGCGGGCGCTCGAACGGGATCCCGTGCCAGCCGTCGACGATCGCGTGGCTCGACGACCCCAGCCCCAGCACGAAGCGGTCGCCGCTGAGCTGCGCGAGCGCCCCTGCCGACATGGCGAGGACGGCCGGGCTGCGGCCGTAGACCGGAACGATCGCGGTCCCGATCGCGACGCGCGACGTCGCCATGGCGAGGGCGCCGGCGAGCGTGAACGAGTCGGGCCCGTTCGTCTCCGCGAGCCAGATCGCGTCGTAGCCCCACTCGGCCTCCGCGCGGCGGCCGAGCTCGACGCAGGCGCGCGCGTCGAGGAAGGGAACGGGCAGCGTGATCGCGAGGCGCCCGAGCTCCACCGCGGGCTACCGGGGCGGCATCCGGACGGCGCCGTCGAGGCGGATCGTCTCGCCGTTCAGCATCGCGTTGCGGACGATCTCGACCGTCAGCGAGGCGAACTCGGGCGGCCGGCCGAGGCGCGCGGGGAAGGGGATCGTCGCGGCGAGCGCCTGGCGGGCCGGCTCGGGCATCTGCATGAGGAGCGGCGTCTCGAAGAGGCCGGGCGCGATCGTGACGACCCGGATCCCGAGCTTCGCGAGGTCGCGCGCGATCGGGAGCGTCATGCCGACGACGCCCGCCTTCGAGGCGGAGTAGGCCGCCTGGCCGATCTGGCCGTCGAACGCCGCGGCCGACGCGGTGTTCACGACCACGCCGCGCTCGCCGTCCGCGTTCGGCGCGTTCTTCGCCATCTGCGCCGCGGCGAGGCGCAGCACGTTGAAGGTGCCGACGAGGTTCACCTCCACCGTCCTGCGGAAGACGCGCAGCTCGAAGGGCCTCCCGTCCTTGTCCACCGTCCGCATGGCCGAGCCGATGCCGGCGCAGTTCACGCAGACGTGGAGCACGCCGAAGCGCTCGGCCGCGCGCTCCACCGCGGACGCGACGGCGGCCTCGTCGGTGACGTCCGCCTCGGCGAAGAAGGCGTCGCCCCCGAGCGATGCCGCGACCTCCGCGCCCTTCGAGCGGCCGAGGTCCAGGATCGCGACGCGCGCGCCGCGCGCGGCGAGGGCGCGTGCCGTCGCCTCGCCGAGGCCCGAGCCCCCGCCGGTCACCAGCGCTCCGACGCCCTCGATCTCCATGGCTCCTCCCGCGCGGGCGGCGAGGGTATCACTCCGCGCCGTCGAGCACCGTCCGAAGGCGCGCTGCGACGGGGCCGGGCCGCCCGTCGCCGACCGGGCGCCCGTCGAGGCGCACGACGGGCCGGGCGCCGCGCACGGCGTTGAGCGCGACGATCTCGCGGGCGGCGCGCAGCTCCGCGAGCCCGACGTCGGCTTCCGCGATGGCCGGGCAGCCGGCGAGCGCGATGGCGCGGGCCACGCTGCGAACGCCGCCGCGCGCGAGAGGCGGCGCGACGGCGACGCCGTCCGAGCGCACGACGACGAGGCTCGCGCGCGCGCCCTCGACGAGGCGACCCTCGGCGTCGAGCAGGAGCGCCTCGTCGGTGCCCGCGGCGCGCGCGGCGGCGCGCGCGCGCTCGACGCAGGCCCAGGCGCTGCGCTTCGTCCCCGCCCAGGGCCCGGGTCCCTCGTGCGCGGCGGGGGATAGGACGGCGCTCCAGGCCTCGGGCTCCGGGCCGAGCGGGCGCGTGCTCGCGGCGAGGCGGACGCCTTCGGCGGCCCCCTCCGGGCGCTCCGCCTCGAGCCGCACGACGCCCTCGGCGGCGCCGAACGCGCGCCGCCCGGCGTCCTCGAGCGCGGCGAGACACATCTCGGCGTCGAGCGCGCCGAGGCCGAGCTGGGCGGCGTCGCGCACGAGGCGCGCCGCCAGCGGAGCCCCGAAGCGCACGCGCGCTCCGGTCCAGCGCCCGGTCGTGTGGCAGCCCGGCGGGTGGGCCGCCGGGGCGCTCATCCCTTTCGTTCGGAGAGCGCCACGTACGAGCGCTGCGTGCGGCCGTCGTAGATCTGGCGCGGGCGGCCGATCTTCTGGCGGTCGGCGTGCATCTCGAGCCACTGCGCGATCCAGCCCGGGAGCCGGCCCAGCGCGAAGTTCGCCGTGAACATGTTGTCCGGCGTCCCGATCGCCGTGTAGATCACCCCGGAGTAGAAGTCGACGTTCGGGTAGAGCCGCCGCTCGATGAAGTAGTCGTCCTTCAACGCCAGCTCCTCGAGCTCGACTGCGATCTCGAGCAGGCGGCTGCGCACGCCCAGGCGCTCCAGCACGTCGAAGCACGCCTTCTTGATGATCTTCGCGCGCGGGTCGAAGTTCTTGTAGACGCGGTGGCCGAAGCCCATGAGCCGCGAGGTGTCGTCGCGGCTCTTCGCGCGCTCCACGAACTCGCGGCCCGAGAGCCCCTCGTTCTGGATCGCCTGGAGCATCTCGATCACCTCCTGGTTCGCGCCGCCGTGGCGCGGGCCCCAGAGGGCGTTGATGCCGGCGGAGATCGCGGCGAAGAGGTTCGCCATCGACGAGCCCACGAGCCGCACGGTGCTCGTCGAGCAGTTCTGCTCGTGATCGGCGTGGAGGATGAGCAGGAGGTCGATCGCCTTCTCGACCACCGGGTCGACCTCGTACTCCTCGCACGGCGTCGCGAACATGAGCCGCAGGAAGTTCCCGACGTAGGAGAGCCGGTTGTCGGGGTACATGAACGGCTGGCCGATCGAGTGCTTGTACGCGTACGCCGCGATCGTCGGCATCTTCGCGATCAGCCGGTGCACGGAGATCTCGACCTGGCGCGGGTCGCGCGGGTCGAGCGAGTCCGGGTAGAAGGTGGCGAGCGCGGCGACGGCCGCGGAGCACGCGGCCATCGGGTGGGCGTCCTTCGGCAGCGAGCCGAAGAAGCGCTTGAAGTCCTCGTGCAGCATCGTGTGGTAGGTGATGGAGGCCGTGAAGGACTGGAGCTGGGCCGCCGTCGGCAGCTCGCCCATCGTCAGCAGGTACGCCACCTCGAGGAACGTGCTGCGCTCGGCCAGCTCCTCGATCGGGTACCCGCGGTAGCGCAGCACCCCGTTCTCGCCGTCGATGAACGTGATGGCGCTACGGCACGAGCCGGTGTTGGCGTAGCCGGGGTCCAGCGTGATGAGGCCCGTTTCGTCGCGCAGCTTCGTGATGTCGATCGCGCGCTCGCCCTCGGTCCCTTCGACGATGGGCAGCCGCACGACGCGGTCGCCGACGCGAAGCTCCGCGTACTCCGCCATGCTCGATCCTCTCCGGGTGACGGCGGAACGCTAGCGGACCGTCTCCACGCCGGACACCCCGGACGGAGCCGCGCCCGGGGGGCGGGCCTGCACGACGAGCACCGCGCGGCGTCCGGCGCGCAGCCGCGCCCGCTCCTCCACCGGCGCGACGGCGGTCACGCGCTCGAGCTTGCGGGCCTTCACGACGACGGTGCGGCCGCCGTCCGCGAAGAAGCGCCGGAGGTCGGCCTCCGAGTCGAGCCACGCGACGCGGCGCCCGCCGTAGTACGCGAGGCCGCCGAGCATCGCGCGGTCGCCGACGAGCCCGATCGGCTCGCCGGGCGGCGTCGCGGCGGCGGCCGCCTCCGCGATGGGTCGCGGCGAGCGGCCCGGGTCGAGCGCGGGGTAGAGCAGCAGGAAGACGGCGAGTTCGACGGTCCACGCGCCCGCGACGGCGATCCAGACGCGCCGCAGCGCGGCGACGCGGTGTCGGCCCGTGACCGCGAACACCGCGGCGGCCGCGGCGACCGCGGCGAGCGCCGCGCAGCCGAACCCGAGGAGGAGCGGCGTCCGCACGCCGGCGAGCGCGTCGCGCAGCCCCTCGACCGACGAGCCGGCGAGGGCGGCCGCGACGCCGCCCGCGCCCGCGAGCGCGCTCGCGGCGGCCCCGACGGCGAGCGGCGCGCCGACGCGCCGCGGCAGGCTGGAGCGCCCGGCGAGGATACGCACCAGCGCGTCGGCGCAGAGGAGCGCCGCCGCGGGATACGCCGGCAGGAGGTAGAGCCCGCGCTTTCCACCCGAGAGCGAGAAGAAGACGACGCTCGCGCCCACCCACGCGGCGAGGAAGCGCCAGGCGCGCCGGACGCGCTCGCGCCGCCGCTCGCCGTGGAGCGCGACCGCGCGCGCCTCCTGCGCCGCGTCCGCGAGCGCCGCGCGCCGGTCCGCGCCCGCGGGCGCGCCTCCCGCCGCGCCGAGCGCGCCGCGCCCCGCGCTCCAGACGGCGGGCCAGAGCAGGGTCCACGGCAGGAAGTCGACCGGGAACGTGTAGAGGTAGTAGTAGAACGGGCGCGCGTGCGAGGTGCCCGCGAAGAAGCGGCCGAGGAGGTTCTCGCCGAGGGCGCCGCGCGCGAACCCTTCCGGGGCGAGCGCGGCGGCGGCGGCGAGCCAGGCGAGCCCGGGCCCGAGCGAGAGCGGGAGCGCCCAGAGCGGGAACGCGCGGCGCAGCTGGAGCAGGCGGCGCTCGAGCGCGAGGTACGACGCCGCGACGGCGAGCGGGACGAGGAGGCCCACCGGCCCCTTCACGAGCACGGCGAGCCCGAGCGCGCCGTGGAGCGCGGCGACCTGCACGGCGCGCGGGCCGATCCCGCGGTCCACGCGCCAGAAGAGCGCCAGCGCCGCCGTCTCGAGGAGCGCGAGGAGGACGTCGAGCTGCACGCGCCGCGCGAGGTGGGCATAGCTGAAGACCGTGAGGAGGAGCGCGGCGCCGAGGGTCCCGGCGGCGCCGCCCAGCATGCGGGCGCCGAGCCGCAGCGTGAGGCCGACGAGCGCGACGCCGGCGAGCGCGGAGGGGAGGCGCGCCGCGGCCTCGGTGACGCGTCCGAGCGGCGCGCCGGCGAGCGCGGCCAGCCAGAAGTAGAGCGGCGGCTTCTGGTCGTAGGGGCGGCCGTCGAGGCGCAGGACGACGACGTCGCGCAGGCCGTCCGCTCGCGCGCGGAGCTCCTCCGCGAGCTGCAGGTAGCGCGGCTCGTCGGGCGCCCAGGCGTCGACGCGCCCCAGCCCGGGGAGGAGCAGCAGCGCCGCCGCCGCGACGACCGCCAGCGTGAGGAGCCGGCTCGCGCCCCCGACCGCCATCCCGCCCCCCCTGCGCTTGCTCGACTCGTCGGGCCGGGACGGTACCTTCCGGCCCCGGGAGGTGCCGCCCATGCCGCGCAGCGCCGCCGACGCCGCCGCGGGGTTCCTCGCGCTCCTGCGCGCGCAGCCGATCAAGATGGGCGAGGTGGCCGCGTTCCTCGACGGGCTCTCGCACGAGGAGCGCGTCGCGGCCGTGCGGGCCGCGGGCCGCGAGCCGCAGCGGCGGCTCTACGCCGCGGCCGCGGGCCACGCGCCGGTCCGGCTCGCGGACCTGGTCGCGCCGGCGAAGGCGCCCTACGAGACGGTGCGCCACTTCGGGCGCAACACGCTGCCCCTCTTCACGCGCTTCGAGAAGCGCTTCTGCCGCCCGCCCGGCCAGGACGCGCAGGCGCCGGCCGAGCTCTTCGGGTTCAACTTCCAGTCGATGCAGCCGGTCACGGGTCCGGGCTACTTCGTCGCGCGCGACGACGGCGCGCGCGGCGAGGTGCTGATCGACTACACGCGCGTGCCGGACTCGGCGCCGCCCGGCTGGCCCGCGCCACGCCGCAACGAGGTCGGCTTCTCGCGCTTCGTCTACGGCTTCATGGTCGATCGGCTGCGCCGGGTGTCCGAGCACGTGACGATCGGCTCCGCCGCGCGCCACGGGCGCGAGTTCGGGAGCTGGTTCCTCTTGTGCCGGGAGCCGTGATGGCGGAGCGCGCCGCGCCCTGGCTCTCGGTGGTCGTTCCGTTCTACAACGAAGAGGACAACGTCGAGCCGCTCCACCGCGAGCTCGACGCCGCGCTCGGCGAGGTGCCGGGCGGCGTCGAGTTCGTCTACGTCGACGACGGCAGCCGCGACGGGACGCGCGAGCGCCTGCTCGGGCTCGCGAAGCGCGACCCGCGCATCCGCGTGCTGAGGCTCGACCCGAACTCCGGTCAGAGCGCCGCGTTCGAGGCGGGCTTCCGCGCGGCGCGCGGCGAGGTCACCGCCACGCTCGACGGCGACCTGCAGAACGACCCCGCCGACATCCCGCGCCTCCTCGCGGCGCTCGACCGCGCCGACGTCGTGAACGGGATCCGGGTGAACCGCCGCGACGGGCTCGTGCGCAGGATCTCCTCGCGCATCGGGAACGGGTTCCGCAACGCCGTGACGCGCGAGTCCGTGACGGACGTCGGCTGCTCGCTCCGCGTGTTCCGCACCGCCTACGCGAAGCGCGTGAAGCTGTTCCGCGGGATGCACCGGTTCCTGCCGACCCTGCTCCGGCTCGAGGGCGCGCGCGTCGTCGAGATGCCGGTGAACCACCGCGCGCGCCGCCACGGGAGCTCGAAGTACGGGATCGGGAACCGCGCGCTGGTCGGCTTCGTCGACGTGCTGGCGGTGCGCTGGATGCAGTCCCGCGTGCGCCGCTACGAGGTCCGGGAGGGGGAGTAGGGGATGGAGTTCGCGCTCTGGCCGATGCTGTTCGTGTTCCTGCTGGCGACGTTCCTCGGGATCGAGGTGATCCGGGGCGTCTCGCGGCTCCTCCACACGCCCCTCATGTCGCTCACGAACGCGATCTCCGCGATCGCCATCGTGGGCTCGCTCATCATCGCCGGCGAGCAGAAGAGCGACCTCTCGACCGCGCTCGGCACGGTCGCGGTCGCCGCCTCGATGACGAACATCGTGAGCGGCTTCCTCATCACCGACCGCATGCTGCGCATGTTCCGCAAGCCGGAGGCGCCGCGGCGATGATCGAGCACGTGACGCAGGCGGCCTACCTCGCCGCCGCGGCGCTCTTCGTCCTCTCGCTGAAGTGGCTGTCGGATCCGGCCACCGCCCGCCGCGGCGTCGGCGCGGGCGCGCTCGGCATGGTGCTCGCCGTCGCGGGAACGCTGCTCCACCCGGAGATCGTGGGCTACGGCTGGATCCTCGGCGCGCTCGTGGTCGGCACGCTCGTCGGCGTCCCGCTCTCGTTCGTGCCGCTCACCGCCGTGCCGCAGCGGACGGCGCTCTCGCACGCGTTCGGCGGCCTCGCGGCGGGGCTCGTCGGGACGGCGAAGTACTTCCTCTGGCTCGACGAGGGCGAGCTCACCGGGTTCCGCACGTTCGCCATCGTGATGGAGGTGATCCTCGGGTACCTCACCTGCACCGGGAGCCTGATGGCGGCGGGGAAGCTGCAGGAGGTCATCCCGACCCGGCCGATCACGTACCCGGGCCAGAACGTGGTGAACCTCGGGCTGCTCGGGATCGCGGTCGCCGCGGGCTTCGCGCTCGTCGTCCGGCCCGACTGGTGGTTCCTCTTCCCGGTCGTGATCGGGTTGTCGCTCCTCTTCGGCGTCCTGCTGGTCATCCCGATCGGCGGCGCCGACATGCCGACGGTGATCTCGCTGCTCAACTCCTACGCAGGGCTCGCCGCGGTGGCGATGGGCTTCGTGCTCGAGAACAACCTCCTGATCACGGCGGGCGCCCTCGACGGCTCCTCCGGCCTCATCCTCTCGATCATCATGTGCCGCGCGATGAACCGCTCGTTCACGAACGTCCTGTTCGGGGCGTTCGGCCAGGTGCAGGCGAAGGCGGCCGCCGCCGAGGAGCGCACCTATCGGAGCGCGACGCCCAAGGACGCCGCCCAGATGCTCGAGCTCGCGAGCCGGGTCGTGGTCGTCCCCGGCTACGGGATGGCCGTGGCGCAGGCGCAGCACCGGGTGCGCGAGCTGTACGACCAGCTCGCCAAGCGCGGCGTCGACGTGCGCTTCGCGATCCACCCGGTCGCGGGCCGCATGCCGGGGCACATGAACGTGCTCCTCGCCGAGGCCGACATCCCCTACGACCATCTCATCGAGGTCGACGACGCCAACGCGGACATGGCGCAGACCGACGTCGTCATCGTCGTCGGCGCCAACGACATCGTGAACCCGGCCGCGCGCTCCGACGCGGCGAGCCCGATCTACGGGATGCCGATCATCGACGCCGACAAGGCCCGCACGGTGTTCGCGATCAAGCGCTCGATGAACCCGGGCTTCGCGGGGATCGAGAACGACCTCTACTACCGCGAGAACTGCCTCATGCTGTTCGGCGACGCGAAGGCGGTGATCGGCGACCTGGTGAAGGAGTTCACCGGGGAGGGCGGAAGGCTCCACTAGCGAGCCTCCTCGCGCCCGGCCGGCGCGGCCTTCTGCGGCGTCCGGGTGGCCGCGCTACCGCCGCCGCCCGGGACGCCGCGCCGCGGGCCGCGCGGCCGCGCGGATCGCGCGCGAGGCCTTCTCGGCGTCCTCGCCGCTCGCGAAGCCGAAGATCGCGGAGAACTTCCGCCCCACGGTCTCGGCCATCAGGAACGACAGGTTGACGCCCTGCTCCGCGATGGCCTGCGCCATGCGCTGGCCGAGGCCGGGGCGGTCGTCGCCCTCCGCGAGGAGGCACGGGATGTCCGACTCGGCGAGGCCCGCCTCGCGCGCCGCGGTCGTCGCGCGGCGGCCCGTGACGGGAAACAGCTCGACCACCGAGCGACCCGGCTCGTGCGGCAGCGCGTAGCCCATCACGACGCGCAGGTTCGCCCCCGCGGCCGCGAGCGGCGCGAGCGTCTCGGCGAGCGCCCCCGGGCGGTTCTCCACCTGCTTCCGCCAGAGAGCGACCCTCTTGACGGTGACGGCCATGGCGGCCCTCCTTTCCCCCCCTCCATTCTAGGGCGCGCGGGTGGCGACGCGGAGGGCGCGGACGGCCCGGCGGCGGCCCCGGCCTCAGCCGCCCGCGCGCTTCGCCTCGAAGCCGCGCGCGCGGAGCGCCTCGAGCAGGCGCTCCACGTGGTCGCCCTGGATCTCGATCACGCCGTCCTTCGCCGAGCCGCCCGTGCCGCACAGCCGCTTCAGCTCGGAGGCCAGCTCGCGGAGCGCCGGCTCGGCGAGCCGCAGGCCGTGCACCGTGGTGACCGTCTTGCCGTGGCGGCCCGCCGTCTCGCGGCGGACGCGCGCCACGCCGTCGGCCGGGCCGGACGGCGGCGCCGAGCGCCCGCCGCGCGCCGCACCGGCGCGCGCGCCGGAGGCCGCGCCGCCCGCGCGTCCCGCGCGCGCCTCGCCTCGGGGGCGGTCGCCGCCCGCGTCCCGGCCGCGCAGGTCGCCGCCGCGCTCCGACGACCACACGAGCCGCGCGTCGTCGTCGCGCTCGCGGCCGCTCACCGAATCCCGCCCGCCGCCGCGCCGCTCACCGGCCGCGCGCCGCGTCCCGCGCCCTCATCCGCGCCCGCGCCCGAGGAGCCGCCCGTGCTCCACCATGAGGCAGCGGTCCTGGACGACCGTGATGCCTTCGGCGGCGAGCCGCTCGGCGCTCGCGTCGTCGCGGATCCCGAGCTGGAGCCAGACCCCGCGCGGCCGCGGTCGCAGCGCGAGGATCTCCTCCGCGTGCGCCGCGACGTGCTGCGGCGCGCGGAAGAGGTCGACGAGGTCCACGGGCTCGCGCAGGTCCGCGAGGCTCGCGACGCAGCGCTCGCCCAGCACCTCGTCGCACTTCGGTGAGACCGGCAGGATCCGGTAGCCGCGCGCCTGCATCGCCGCGGGCACGCGGTGGGCGTCCTCGCTCGGGTCCGCCTTGATCCCCACCACCGCGATGGTGCGGACGTCGCGAAGCAGGGCGCGCAGCTCGTCGTCCGAGGGGTTCTGCATCGGCGCTCCCGTTGCCTCCAGGGTAGCGGGTCGATACCGTACGCGGCCATGCGGCCCGGCGCCTTGCTGCTCGCCGCGGCGCTGGCGCTCCCGCTCGCGGTGCCGCCCCGCGCCGCCGCGCTCGACGACCCCGCCGCGCGCACGCGGCTCACGGTGCTCGACAACGGGCTGCGGATCCTCACGCTCGTCGACCGCACCACGCCCGTCGTCTCCTTCCAGAGCTGGGTGCAGGTCGGCTCCGGCGACGAGGCGCGCTGGACCGGGCTCGCGCACCTCTTCGAGCACATGATGTTCCGCGGCACGCAGAACGTGCCCGGCGATCTGCGCGACCGGCTGCTGCGCGCGCGCGGGGCGCGAGGGAACGCCTTCACCTCGAACGACGTCACGGTGTACTTCGAGGACGTGACCGAGGAGCACCTGCCGCTCGTGATCGACCTCGAGGCGGACCGGCTGCGCCACCTCGTGATCTCGCCGGACGTGCTCGACACCGAGCGGCAGGTCGTCCTCGAGGAGCGCCGCATGCGGAGCGAGGACAGCCCGCAGGGACGCCTGATCGAGGCCCTGCTCGCGCTCTCGTTCCTCGCGCACCCGTACCGGACGCCCACGATCGGCTGGGCGAGCGACGTCGCCAAGGTGGACGTCGACGCCTGCCTCGCGTTCTTCCGCGCGTATTACGTGCCGAACAACCTCGTGATCTCCATCGCCGGGGACTTCGACGAGGAGGCGGCGATCGCGCGGCTGCGCGAGCGACTCGCGGGGGTGCCGCGCGCGCCCGCACCGCCGCGCAACCCGACGGAGGAGCCGCCGCAGCGCGGGGAGCGGCGCGCGGTGGTGCACGTTCCGGTGCGCGCGCCGCTCGTCGGCGCGGCCTGGCACGCGCCGGCGGCGGGCCATCCCGACGCGTACGCGCTCGACGCGCTGGGCGAGATCCTGTCCGCGGGGCGCACGAGCCGCCTCCACCGCGCGCTCGTCTACGACGGGCAAGAGGCGATCTCGGCGTACGGCGGCTACTGGGAGATGGAGCGCGCCGGGCTCTTCTACGCGGGCGCCGGCGTGCGCCCCGGCGTCGACCCGGCGCGCGTGGAGCGGAGCCTGCTCGAGCAGATCGAGCGCCTGCGCGAGACGCCGCCGAGCGCGGACGAGCTCGAGAAGGCCAAGCGCGGGCTCGAGGTGGCGCTGATCCGCGGCCTCGGCACGGCGCACGCGCTGGCGTCCCGCAACGCCTCGGACCTGCTCACCTACGGGCGCATCCGGCCGCTCGACGAGCGGCTCGAGGCGATCCGCGCGTTGACCGCGGAGGACGTGCGGCGCGTCGCGCGCGCGTACCTCCGCCCGGACGGCCGCAGCGTCGTGCACGTGATGCCGGGCCCCGACGCGGAGGCGGCGGGGTGAGAGGCGGCGCGGCCGCGCGGGTCGCCGCGCTCCTCGCCGCCGGCCTCGCGGCGGGGTGCGCGCTCGCGCCGGCGCCGGCCTGGGAGGAGCCGGCGCCGCCGATCGACACCGGGCCGGTGGTGGACGCGGCGCGCCTCCACCGCGGGGAGCTCGCCAACGGCCTTCGCATCCTCGTGTTCGAGGACCCGCGCCTCCCGCAGCTCGCGATCGGCCTCGCCGCGCGGCGCGGCGCCGCGCAAGAGCCGCCCGCCCGCGCCGGCCTCGCGAGCTACACCGCGGAGCTCATGACGCGCGGCGCCGGCGGGCGCGACGCGCTCGCGCTGGCGAAGGTCGTCGACGACCTCGGCGCGGAGCTCGACGCGCAGGCCGGCTGGGACGCGATCCACGCGGAGGTGAGCGGCCTTTCGCGCGACGCGGACGCGCTGTTCGCCGTGCTCGCCGACGTCGTGCGGCGCCCGCGCTTCGACCCCGCCGAGGGAGCCAAGGTGCGGCAGGAGCTGCTCGCCGTGCTCGAGCAGCGCAAGGACCAGGCCGGCGCGCTGGCCCAGCAGGCGCTCGCGCGGGTGGTCTACGGCGAACACCGCTTCGGGGCGCCGCTCCTCGGGACGCCGGAGGCGGTCGCGGCGCTGCGCGCCGCGGACGCCGCCGCCTTCCACCGCGCCGTGTTCGTCCCCGGGAACGCGATCCTCTACGCGACGGGGGACGTCCGCTACGAGGACGTGCGCGCGCGTGCGGAGGCCGCGTTCGGCGACTGGCCGCCCGCCGCGCCGCCCGCGCCGCCGCCGCCCCCGCCGAGCCCCGCGCCGGCCGCGCGCAGGGTCGTCGTGGTGGACCGGCCGGACCTCGCGCAGGCGCAGATCGCGCTCGGCCACGACGGCATCGCGCGCACCGATCCCGAGCGCATGGCGGTGCTGCTCCTGAACGACGTGCTCGGCGGATCCGGCCTCACGTCCCGTCTCATGGAGCGCGTGCGCAAGGACGCGGGCCTCGCGTACGGCGTCTACTCGGCGTTCGCCATGCGGCGCGCGCCGGGGCCGTTCCTGGTCGGCACCTCGACGCGCGTCTCCGAGGCGCGCCGCGCGGTCGACCTCGTCCTCGCCGAGATCGCGCGCGCCGCGGAGGAGCCGGTCGCGCCGGACGAGCTCCGCGCCGTCCAGCGCCTCAACGCGGGCGGCTTCGCGCTCGCGCTCGAGACCGCCGCCGACGTGACCGAGGCGCTCGTCGACCTCGACGTCCACGGGCTTCCGCCCGACTCGCTCGACACCTACCGCGATCGCGTCCTCGCCGTGACCCTCGACGACCTGCGCCGGGCGGCCCGCGAGCATCTCCATCCCGAGCGGGCCGCGATCGCGGTGGTGGGCCCGGCGGCGGCGCTCGTGCCCGCGCTCGAGGGGCTGGGGCCGGTGGAGGTGGTGCGGCCGTAGGAGGGGGCCCGGCGGCCCGGCCGGCGCGCGGCTGGGCCGGCCGGCGGGCGTTCGGCCTGGGACTGCGAGACGCCCCCTCGTTGCAGTCCGACCGTTCGGTCGGTACAGTCGGCGCCCGATTCGACCGATCGGTCGGAGGGGATCGTTCGGGAGGGGAGGGAGGCCAGGAGGCCGGGTGAGCGCCGACAGCGACCCGCGAGACGCATCCTCCTCCGCGCCGGCGGGCGCGCCGGCCGCCCTCGCCATCGGCTCTCGCGAGAAGATCCTCGACGTGGGCGAGGCGCTCTTCGCGCGCCGCGGCTACGCCGGCGTCGGGCTGCGCGAGGTCGCCGAGCGCGTCGGGCTCGGGAAGTCGTCGCTCTTCCACCACTTCCGCAGCAAGGGCGAGCTCTACCTCTCGGTCCTCCAGCGCGTCTTCGAGCGCATCGACGAGCGCGTGCGTCCGAGCCTCGCGGCGCCCGGGACGCCGGCCGAGCGGCTCGAGCGCTGCGTCGACGTCCTCATCGACGCCCTTGCCGAGCATCCCTCCACGGCCCGCCTGCTCCTGCGCGGCCTGTTCGAGGACGACGATCTCCCGGCGGACGCCGGCGCCGCGCTCGAGCAGGCGCAGCGCGCGCTCGAGCGCGTGCTCGGGCGCCTGCTCGGGCTCTTGCGCGAGGGCGTCGAGACCGGCGCGTTCCGGCCGGCGTCGCCGTCCCAAGTGCTCCAGACGCTGATCGGCGCGGTGGTCTACCACTTCGCGTCCGGCGAGTTCGGCGAGGAGCTGACCGGTGGGCCGCTCTTCGCGCGCGACGCCGTGCGGCGGCGCAAGGACGAGGTGAAGCAGATGCTGCGGCGCGGGCTCGCGCCCGACCCGGCGCCGGCATCCTGACGGAGGATCCGATGAGAAAGCTGCTCGAGGAGCACCGCAAGCGGTTCGGCCAGTTCGAGGTGATCGACTTCGTCGACGAGGCCGAGATCCAGCGCCTGCGCGGGAAGATCGACACCGGCGTTCCGCTCGAGATCCACTGGACCTGGGAGTACGGCAGCGAGGTCGCCGAGCTGCGCAGCCTCTACGAGAAGGGGAAGGTCAACCAGTGGAACGCGGAGACGGACCTCGACTGGGAGGCGCCCGTCTCGAAGGACGACTGGGTGCTGAACCCGCAGGCGTCGCTCCTGGCCCAGGCGTGCGCCCTCGCCGGAAAGGACGAGAAGACGCAGAAGGCGGCCGCGTTCGACGAGCTGAACTTCATCCTGTCGCAGCTCCTCCACGGCGAGCAGGCGGCGCTCCAGCTGTGCGGCCAGCTCGTGAACGTGTGCGACAAGATGGACCAGAAGTGGTACGCGGCGAGCCAGGTCATCGACGAGGCGCGCCACGTGGAGGTCCTGTCGAAGTTCCTGGCGCGCAAGATGGGCACGATCTACCCGATCGCCCCGACGCTGAAGTACCTCCTCGACGAGCTGCTCGAGGCCGAGGGCCTGCACAAGAAGACGCTCGGCATGCAGACGCTCTTCGAGGGCACGGCGGTCGGCATCATGGACCTCATGCGCTCGGAGTCGCGCAACGCGCTCTTCAGCGAGATGATCCGGCGCGTCGAGCAGGACGAGTCGCGCCACGCCGCGTTCGGCGTCCTCGTCATGCGCCGCGTCGTGCGCGAGGCAGGGCCCGAGCAGATGGCGGAGATGGAGGACTGGGCGTTCTCCATCCTGGAGGCGCTCAACGCGAACCAGCAGCTCGACATGCTGCGCCTCCTCGGGCCGAAGTACGGCCTCGACCCCGAGAACCTGACGCGCGTCCTGGTCGCGCTCCCGAACCACGCCGAGCTCAACAGCCTTCCCTTCATGCACACCGTCGTTCCGAACCTCCAGCGCCTCGGCCTCATCACCGAGCGCACCGAGGCCGGCTGGCGCAAGGCGGCGATGCTCGTGGACCAGCGCGGCGGCGAGCGCCCGACCTCCGTCCTGCCGATCGTCGCCTAGGCGCCGGCGCCGCCGACGAAGGGGTCTGGCCCCTCGCGAGCGCGCCCGTCGCCGACGAGGGCTCGGCCGCCTTCGTCGGCGACGGGCGTGATACCCTCCGCGCGCGATGCGGGGGGACCAGCTCGCGCGCCAGTGGCAGCTGATCCAGCGCCTCGCGCGGAGCCGCGCGGGGGTGGGGCTCGACGACCTCGCGGAGGAGCTCGGCTGCGTCCGCCGCACCGTGTACCGCGATCTCGACGCGCTCCAGTACGCGGGCTTTCCGGTCCTCTCGGAAAAGCGCGACGGGCGCGTCTTCTACCGCTTCGTCGACCGCTTCGGCCTCGGCGACGTCCCGTTCACGACCGACGAGGTCCTCGCGCTCGCCTTCGGCGAGGACCTGCTGCGCCCGCTGGAGGGCACGGTCTTCCACGACTCGATCCGCTCGGCGCTGCAGAAGATCCGGAGCGCGCTCGGGCCCGAGGTCGCGGGGTTCCTGGAGCGCCTCGGGCAGGCGTTCCGCGTCCTCCCCGGCCCGCACAAGTCGTACGCGGAGCAGCGCGACGTGATCCGCACGCTGAGCGACGCCGTGCTCGGCGCGCGGAGCGTGCGCATCCGCTACCGCACCGGCCGCACCGGCGCGCGCTCGACGCGTCTCCTCGACCCCTATCGGGTCTGGTACCGCGGCGGCGCGCTCTACGTGATCGGCCACGACCACCAGAGCCGCGAGGTGCGCACCTTCGCGGTCGACCGGATCGGCGGCGCCGAGCTCACCGACGCGACGTTCCGCGTCCCGGACGACTTCGACTTCGAGGCCTACACCGCCTCCGCCTTCGGGGTCGTCGCGGAGCCCGCGACGCCCGTGCGCATCCGCTTCGACCCGCGCTTCGCGCTGCACGTCCAGGAGCGCGTCTGGCACCCGAGCCAGAAGCTGACGCCGCTCCCAGGCGGCGGCGTCGAGCTCGCGCTCGAGGTGGGCGGGCTCGAGGAGCTGCGCAGCTGGGTGCTCTCGTTCGGCGCGGGCGCCGAGGTGCTCGAGCCGGCCGCGCTGCGGGGGGCGGTGGAGGCGGAGCTCCGGCAGGCGCTGGCGCGCTACGCCGGACCGGCCCGCAGCCGCCGCGCGTAGAGCGCCTGGCCGCCGCGCGGCGGGTCGCGACCGAGGGGCCTACGGGAACGGCTGGGGGACGAGCCGCAGCACCGCCTTCTCGACCTTGGCGCCCGCCTTGCCGAGGTTCGCGAGCGCCCCGTCGACGTCCTGCGCCGCCACCTGCTCCCGGGCGCGGCCGAGCTTCTTGGCGCCTTTCGCGAGGTCCCGCCCGGCCTTCTTCGCCGCGCCGTCCTGCGGGAGCGCGGCGAGGGCCGTCTGCGCGTCCGCGAGGACGGCCGCCGCCGCGTCGAGGCGCGCCGTGGCGCCGGGGAAGTCGGGGCTCGCGCCGTCGAGGAGCAGGAACGCGGCGAGCCCTTCGAGCAGCGCGTCGTCGGCGAGGGCCGCGACCGCGGCGGCGCCGGCGGGCGGCGCCGGCGGATCCGAGGACGCGAAGGAGGGGTGGTCGAACCCGACCAGCGTGCCCTTCAGGATCGGCGCGACGCCGAACGCGGCCTCCAGCGGCCCGCTCTGGCCCGGCCACGGCGTCTGGGCGACCTCCTGCCAGGTGTCCGAGCCGAAGGGCCGCGCGTGGAAGCGCAGCGTGTCGCCGTCGCTCTCCACCCGCAGCTCGATCTCCGCGGCGTCGAGGAAGACCGAGCCGGGGAGATTCGTGACCGGCGTACCGGTGAACGCCACCACGGTCCAGCCGGCCGGCGACGTGCCGTACGTGGCGCACGCGTCGTAGAACACCGTGAACCCGACGTTGTCGATCTCCAGACAGACGCGCGTTCCCGCGGCCGTCTCCATCTGGGCGGGGTCGAACAGCCCGGTGTGGATCGAGACGTCGAAGGGGGCCCACACGTCCGGCGTGAGCTGCGCGAACGCGAAGCCCGGCCGCGTCCTCTTCGTCCCCCGGGCGGCGATGAACCGGTCCGCGGGCGCGGGTGCGCCCCGGGCCGCGACGGCGGTGGCCGGCCGGTCGTCGACGTTCAGAAAGGCGAACTCGCGGTCGGTGTGGCAGCCGCCGGCCGCCGCGGCGGCGGCGAGGCCGAGGACGGCGAGGGCGCGGGCCGGCGGCATGCCGGCATCCTACACGCGGGACCCGGCTCACCGGAGAAAAAAAGAGGAAGGAGGAAGGGGTGGGGCGCCTACACCCGCTCCACGTACTCGCCCGTGCGCGTATCCACGCGCAGGACGTCGCCCTCCTTGATGAAGAGCGGCACCTGGAGGACGGCGCCCGTCTCGATCGTGGCCGGCTTGGTGGCGCCCGAGGCGGTGTCGCCCTTCACGCCCGGGTCGCAGCGCGTCACGGCCGCCTCGATGAAGGACGGCAGCTCGACGCCGATCGGGCGACCGCGCCAGAGCACGACGTGGACCTCGAGGTTCTCCTTCAGGAACTTGCGCGCGTCGCCGACCTGCTCGGGCGTGAACGGCGTCTGGTCGTACGTCTGCGTGTCCATGAAGACGTAGTTCTCGCCGTCCTGGTAGACGTAGGTCATCGTGCGCTCTTCGACGTCCGCCTCGTCCAGGCGCTCGCCCGCCCGGAACGTGCGGTCGAGCACGCGCCCCGTGCGGAGGTTCTTGAGCTTCGTGCGCACGAAGGCCCCGCCCTTCCCGGGCTTCACGTGCTGGAAGTAGATCATCGTGAACGGCTCGCCGTCGAGCTCGATCTTGAGCCCGTTGCGAAACTGCGACGTGTCGACCGCCAAGACCCCTCCAGAACCGCGCGTCAGGCCCTCGCGGCCTTCACCGCCTCGGTCAGCTTCGGCACGATCTCGAAGAGGTCGGCGACGACCCCGAGGTTGGCCACCTCGAAGATGGGCGCGTCGGGATCCTTGTTGATCGCGATGATGTAGTTCGCGCCCTTCATCCCGACGAGGTGCTGGATCGCGCCCGAGATGCCGCACGCGATGTAGAGCTTCGGCGTCACGACCTGGCCCGAGGAGCCCACCTGGTACTCGTGCGGGAGCCAGCCCGCGTCCACGACCGGGCGCGAGGCGCCCATCGCGCCGCCGAGCGCGTCCGCGAGCGGCTGGATCACCTCGGGGAACTTCTCGGGGCCGCCGAGGCCGCGGCCGCCGGAGACGATCACGTCGGCCTTCGTGAGGTCGACGCCCTTCGCGGCCGCCTGCTTCGTCTCGACGAAACGGACGCGCGTCGAGCCGAGCTCGACCGCGAGCGCCTTCGCGCTCCCGCTCGTCGCGCCCTGGTAGGCCTGCGTCGCGCCGGGCTGCACCGTCGCCACGACGCGGTCGCCGTTCGCCGCGATGCGCGCGTCGAGCTTGCCGTTGAAGACGCGGCGGGTGAACACGAGCTTCCCGCCCTCGTTCGAGACGTCGAACGCGTCGGACACGAAGCCGCAGTCGAGCGCCGCCGCGATGCGCGGCGCCACGTCCCAGCCCGACGGCGTGTTCGAGACGAGCACGACCTCGGCGGAGGTGGCGTCCACGGCGGCGCGGATCGCGCGCGTCCACAGCTCGACGTTGTAGTTCGCGAGCTCGGGACGGTCGACGTAGAGGACGTCGCCGCCGCCCTTCTTCGCGAAGCTCTCCGCCTCGCCCGCGACGCCGCTCCCGAGCACGAGGCTCGCGACGGGCCGGCCGCCGGCGATCTTCTGCGCGAAGGAGGCCAGCTCGTAGCTCGCCTCGCGCACCGCGCCCTTCTGGATCTCTGCGACGATGAGGATGCTTCCCATCGAGGAACTCCTTGCGCGCCGGGCCCTAGAGGAGCCCGAGCTCCTTGATCTTGGACACGAGCTTCTGCACGACCTCGTCGGGGGAGCCGGTCACCATCTCGGCGCCCTGGCCCTTCGGCGGCACGTAGATCTTCTCGATCCTGGTCTTGGCGGCGGCTGCGCCGACCTGCCCTGCGACGCCGAGGTCCGCGGCGGTCTTCACGTCGATGGGCTTCTTCTTCGCCGCCATGATGCCCTTGAGCGAGGCGTAGCGGACCTGGTTGATGCCGGTCTGGACGGCGACGACGCACGGCCCGTCGAGGTCGACGACCTCGAGCGCGCCGCCCTCGAGCTCGCGCTCGACCCGCACGGTGCCGTTCTGCCGGTCGAGCTTCATGACGCCGGTCGCGCTCGGAAGGCCCAGGAGCTCCGCCAGCATGGGCCCGACGGAGGCGGCGTTCGAGTCGTCGGACATGAGGCCCGTGAGGACGAGGTCCGCGCTCTCGGCCTTCGCGACCGCGGCGAGGAGCTTCGCGACGCCGAGGGCGTCGGAGCCGTCCGCGGCGGCGTCCTTCACGTGCACCGCGCGGTCGGCGCCCATGCCGAGCGCGGTCCGCAGCGCCTGCGTCACCCGCTCCGGCCCGACCGAGGCCACCACGACCTCGCACGCGCTGGCGTCCTTCGCGCGGAGCGCCTCCTCGAGCGCGTAGGTGTCGTAGCTGTTGATCTCGAACTTGATGCTCTCCTCCTGGATCCACGCGCCGTCCGGGCGGACGTCGAGGCGCGCGTCCTGGTGGGGCACCTGCTTGAGGCAGACGAGGATCTTCACGTGTGGGGGCCTCCGGTCCGAGGGGAAGCGACCCCTCCCGGGGTCGGAAGGCGCGCAGCCTACCGGACGAAGCCCCCCTTTTCAAGCGAAGCGCCGCCGGAAAGTGACTGTGATTCAGCGGGTTAGACGGGCGCCGCGGCCGCGCCCGCGGCGCCGGGCAGGTCGTCGAGCGCGGCGCCCGCCGAGCGCGCGCGCGGCGCGCTAGGCGCCGAGGAAGGCGAGGAAGTCGTCGAGCCGCGCGACGCGCAGGTAGGGGTTCGTGCGCTTCTGCTCGCCCATCGTGGACGAGGCCTTCGGCGCGTAGAGGTGGCCGGGGTAGAGCAGCGTCTCGTCCGGAAGCCGCCCGAGCGCGGAGAGGCTCTCGTACATGGCGCGCGGGTCGCTGCCCGGGAGATCCACGCGGCCGCAGCTTCCCAGAAAGAGCGTGTCGCCCGAGACGAGGGCGTCCGGCCGGCCGGGCGCGGAGACGAGGAAGCACTGCGATCCGGGCGTGTGGCCGGGCGTGTGGAGGAGCGCGATCCGCACGCCGCCGAGCTCGACGACGTCGCCGGGGTCGTGGCGCGCGAGGTCGCCCTCCGAGACGCCCGTCACGCGCCGGACGCCGAGCGCCTCGCGCGCCTGCACGTGGATCGGCACCGGCCGGCGCTCGAGCAGCCGCTTGAGCCCCTCGATCTCGTACCCGAAGAGGGCGCCGCCGACGTGGTCCTGGTGGTAGTGCGTGACCAGCGCGCCGACCACGCGCATCCCGTCGGCCTCCGCGCGGTCGAGGAGGGCGTCGACGCTCCACGCGGGGTCCACGACCACCGCCTCCCGCGTCGCGCGGCTCCCGACGAGGTAGGCGAGGTTCGCCATCTCCCCGACCGGGATCTGCGCGAAGTAGAGCTCGTCGCCCGACGCTGCGCCCATGCCGACCGCCAGAGCCTACTCCCCGATCACCTTGCGCATCCACTGGTCGAGGACGGCGAGCACCTCGCGCTGGAGGTCCTCGGGGTCGCGCTCGCTCTTGCGCACGCGGAACTGGTGGTCGGCCTCGACGACGGGATGGATCTCCGTCGGCGCGCCGACGCGCAAGCGCACCCGGCGCAGCGTCTCGATGTCGCAGTGGCGGTCGCGCGTCCCGGTGAGGAAGAGGATCGGGTTCACGACGCGGTAGAGGCGCTGGTCGGCCTGGACGCTACCGGGGTCGTCCTGCTTGTGGAGCGGGTAGCCGAGCAGGAACAGGCCGTCGACGCGCGTGCGCGCGGTCGCCGCGTGCACCGCCGCCGAGGCGCCCGCGTTCTTCCCGCCGATGAACAGGTGCGCGGGCGCCGCGGTGGGGTCGTTGTGGACGAACGCGACGGCGGCGCGGAAGACGCGCAGCAGCACGTCGTCGGAATCGGGGCGCTTCTTCTCCGCCTCCGCGAAGGGGAAGACGAAGCGGAGGGTCAGGTACTTGCGCTCGGTGAGCTGCTGCTGGAGGAACTCGAGGAGCGGGTCCTGCCTCTGGCCTCCGTGCGCGAGCACGACGCCCACCCGGGCCCCGGTGGGCCACCACTCGGGCACGCCCAGGGTCGCGGGCACCGCCTCGAGGCCGTGGATCGGCTCGCGCAGCGGGATCCGCACCTGCTCGAATCGCGCGGTGGGCTCGACCACGCCTCCCTCCGGGGCTGCTTATAACACACCGCGGCCGCGGTGGGGCCCGCACCGGGCCGGCGTTACCTTCCCCCGGCAGGGCGGCGCGCGGCTCGAGCGCGCGCGCCGGGCGTCCGAAGCGTCCTCCGAGGGGCGAAGGAAAGCATGGAGAAGGTCCTCATCACCGGCATCGCCGGGGGCCAGGGGCGTCTCCTCGCGCGCCGCCTCCTCGAGAACTACGAGGTCTGCGGCGCCGACTGGGTCCCCTGGGAGGGGCACCCGCGGGGCGTCGCGACGCACCAGGTGGACCTCCGGAAGAAGAAGTTCGAGGACGTGATCCGGACGGAGCTCCCGACGGCGATCGTCCACCTCGGGTTCATCCGCCACTTCCGCGGGGATCCGACCCAGCGCCACGACGTCAACGTGCGCGGCACGAAGCAGCTCCTCGACCACTGCGCGCACTACGGCATCCAGAAGCTCGTCGTCGTCTCGAGCGGCTACGTCTACGGCGCCTTCCCCGAGAACCCGTTCTACATGGACGAGGACCATCCGCTCTCGGCGAGCCGCGCGTACCCCGAGATCCGCGACCTCGTCGAGGTGGACACGCTGGCGTCGGCCTTCCTCTGGAAGTACCCGCACATCCGCACCTGTGTCCTGCGGCCGGTGAACGTGCTCGGCTACTTCGTGCACTCGATGATCGGAAGCTACCTGCGCATGGAGCGCATCCCGACCGTGCTCGGCTTCGATCCGATGATGCAGTTCATCCACGAGGAGGACGTGTGCGAGGCGATCGCCCTCGCGCTCGAGCACGGGCTCCAGGGCGTCTTCAACGTGACGGGTCCCGGCCAGGTGCCGCTCCACACGGCGATCCGCGAGACCGGCGGCACGGCGCTCCCGCTCCCCGACTTCGTGCTGCGCCCCTCGATCGACGCGCTGTTCAAGCTCGGGCTCTTTCCCTACCCCGCAGGCGCGCTCGACTACGTGAAGTTCCCGGTGACGCTCTCGGGGCGCCGCTTCGTGGAGGCCACGCGCTTCCGGCCGCTCTTCAGCCTCGAGGAGATCTTCCACAGCGTGCGTCGCTAGCGCACCTGGGGGAGGGAGATGCCGGCCAGGCGACGGGGCCAGCGCGCGACGCTCGGAGATCTCGCGGGGGCGGTGACGCCGCTCGCGGTGCGCGATCTCTACGCCGAGATCGGCGACCGGCTGCGCAAGGTGCCGACCCGCGTCAACGAGTACGGCTTCGAGGACCACGGCATGGAGATCGCCGCGGTGCACCGCGTCGCGTTCCCCTGCGCGCTCCTCTACCGCTACTACTTCCGGGTCGAGACGTCGGGCATCGAGCACGTCCCGCGCGGCCGCGTGCTCCTCGTCGCGAACCACGCCGGCCAGCTCCCGTTCGACGCGATGATGCTCGGTACGGCGACGCTGCTCGAGGCGAAGCCCCCCCGCGTCGCGCGCGGGATGGGTGAGTACTGGATCCCGCGGCTCCCGTTCCTCGGCGTCCTCGCCGCGCGCGCGGGCCAGATGGTGGGAACGCCGGAGAACTGCGCGCAGCTCCTCGAGCGCGAGGAGTGCGTGATGGTGTTCCCGGAGGGCGTGCGCGGCATGAACAAGACCTTCCGGCAGCGCTACCAGCTGCAGCGCTTCGGCAGCGGGTTCGTGCGCGTCGCGCTCCAGACGGGGACGCCCATCGTCCCGGTCGGCATCGTCGGCTCCGAGGAGCAGCAGCCGGGCCTGCTGAACCTCGAGCGGCTCGGGCGCGCGCTCGGGATGCCGGCCTTCCCGATCACGCCGACCTTCCCGTGGCTCGGGCCGCTCGGCCTGTGGCCGCTCCCGGTGCGCTACCGCATCCGGTTCGGCGAGCCGCTGCGCTTCGAGGGAGACCCGAACGACGAGGACGCTGCGATCGAGGCCCGCGTCGGCGAGGTGAAGACGGCGATCGCGCGCCTCCTCGCCGAGGGCCGCGCGGCGCGCCGGAGCGTCTTCGTCTGATGCGCGGCCCCGCGCTCGCCGCCGCGCTCGCGGCGGCGCTGGCCGCCGCCTGCCTCGGGCCGCTCCGCCGCGGGGGCGCGCCGGAGGCGGTCGACGCGGAGGCGCTGCGCGACCGCCTCGCGGCCCTGCCGCAGGCGCCCGGGGCGCCCGCGCATCTCGCGCTCGTCACGGTCGCCGGCCTCGAGCCGTCGCACTATGGCGTGGGCGCCGTGCCCGGCGCGCCCGCGACGCCGACGCTGGCGCTCCTCGCGGAGCTCGGCGCGGCCGCGGAGGCGGTGGAGCCGACGGCGCCGCCCGCGACGTATCCGGCCCACGCGACGCTCGTCACCGGCCGCCCGCCCCGCGAGCACGGCGTGGTGGCCGACCAGCGCCTCGGCGACCGCGGCGTGCGGCGCGAGCGGGCGTCGCACGCGAGCCTCCTGCGCGCCCCGACGCTCTGGCAGCTCGCCGCGGACCGCCGGCTTCCCGTCGCGGCGCTCGACTGGCCGACGACGGACGGCGCGGGCATCGAGCTCCTCCTCCCCGACGTCGCGCCGAGCCGGCGCGGCGAGCGCTGGGCCGACCTCGCGGCGGCGCGTGCCACGCCCGAGCTCGCCGCGCGGGTGCGCGAGGCGGCCGCCCGAGGCGAGCCGCTCGGGCGCGCGGGGGCGGCGCGCGACGCCTTCCTCGTGGACCTCGCCTGCGAGCGCGTGCGCGGCCCGCGGCCGCCGGCGTTCCTCCTGCTGCGCCTCTCGCAGACCGAGCCGGCGCTCCGCGAGGGCGGGCCGGCGGGCGCCCCGGCGCGCGAGGCGCTCGCGCGCGCCGACGCCGAGATCGCGCGGCTCCTCGCCTGCTACGAGGACGCGGGCCGGCTCGCCGACGCCGCGGTCGCGGTCGCCGGCGACCGCGCGCTCTACGCCGTGCACACGCTCGTGCGCCCCAACGCCCTCCTCGCGCAGGCGCGCCTCATCGAGCTGGAGCCCCGGGGCGGCGTGGCGCGCTGGTCGGCGATCGCGCGCGCGAACGGCGGCTCCGCGTTCGTGTACGCGCGCGGCGAGCGCGCGGCGCTGGAAGCGCGCGGCGTCCTCGAGGACGTCGCGCGGCGGACCGGCGTCTTCCGCGTCGTCTCCGCCGACGAGATGATCCGCCTCGGCGCCGACCCCGACGCCTGGTTCGGGCTCGAGGCGCTTGCGGGCTTCGCGTTCTCGGACGGCGTGACGCCGCCGATCCAGGTGGCGAGCCGCGCGCGCGCGGCGAACGGGCGCCTGTGGGAGGACCGGGCGGCGACGGCCGGCTTCGTCGCGTTCGGCCGCGGCGTGCGGCGCGGCGTGCGCATCCCGCGCATGGCGCAGCTCGACGTGGCGCCCACGCTGGCCGCGCTCGTCGGCATGCCGCTCGAGGGCGTCGAGGGCCGCGTACTCGTCGGCGTCCTCTCCGCGGCGCCCGCGCCCCCGCGCGGCGGCGCCCCGCGCTGAGCTAGAATCGACGCGCGGCCCGTGGGGGGGAGGGGGCGTTGGCACGCGCGTGGGGCGACCTCGTCGAGATCGAGCTGAACCCGTCCGAGCGGCGCCTGTACGACCGGGTGCGCGCGGCCGTCGTCGCGAGCGCCGCACGCGGTGTCCCGGGGGCTGCGGACCTCGTCCTGCTCGTCCCCGATCTGTGCGTCCTCCTGTTCCGCCTGCTCCGGGACGACCGCGTCGCGCGCGGGGACAAGGCCGTCGCGCTCGCAGGGCTCGCGTACGTGCTCTCGCCGATCGACGTGATGCCGGCCCTCCTCTTCGGTCCGCTCGGCGTCCTCGACGACCTCGTCGTCGTGACCGCGGCGGCCTCCCGACTCGTGAACCACGTGCACCCCGACGTCGTGCGCATGCACTGGTCGGGGAAGGGCGACGTGCTCGAGGCGATCCAGCGCGTCTCGGCGTGGTCCGAGGGGCAGGTCCGCCGCCGCTTCCGCGGCCTGCTGCGCCGGCTGCTGCCGGGCTGAGCCGTCCCGCCGCGGGCGCGGGGAGGCGACGCTCGTTCCCGGCGCGCGCTCGCCGTCAGGCGTCGGCCGGCTTCGCGGCGAGCGCGGCGAGCTCGACGCGCCGCTCGCGCGGGATGCGGCGCAGGCGCCCTTCGCCGTCGACGACGGCGTGCTCCGTGGCCGCGGTCGAGACCAGCGCGCCGTCGCAGCGGATCTCGTAGGCCATGCGCAGAGACGCGCCGCGCACCCATTCGAGCCACGTCGCGATGCGCAGGACGTCGTCGTACGTCGCCGGGCGCAGGTAGTCGAGCTCGACGCGCGTCGTCGCGAAGTGGAGGTCCTCCGCGACGTAGTCGCGGTAGGGGCGGTGGTGCTCGTCGAGCCACGCGATGCGCGCGAGCTCGAGGTAGCGGACGTGGTTCGAGTGGTGCACGACCTTCATCGCGTCGGTCTCGTAGAACGGGACGCGGTGCTCGACCACGCTGACGTGCGCGCCCGGCGGCGGCCCCCAGCCGGCGCTCCGCCCCGGCATCGCGCTAGAAGCGGTCCTTGGCCGCGCGGCGCGCGCCCAGCTCCGCGGCGTCGCGGGCGCGCATGAACGGGTTCGTCGCGTGCTCGTCCGCGATCGTGGTCGGCACGGTCATCTCGTCGGGCGTCGCGTCGTGCCAGTCGGGCGCCGCCTTGGCCCGCCGCGCGCGCGCCCGCTCCAGCGCGACGCGCACGGCGTCGTTGTCCGGCTCGACGTGCGCGGCGAAGCGCAGGTTGCTCTCCGTGTACTCGTGCCCGCAGTACACGCGGGTCTGGCGGGGGAGGGCCCCGAGCTTGCGCATCGCCTCGAACATCAGCTCGGGCGTGCCCTCGAACAGCCGCCCGCAGCCGGCGGCGAACAGCGTGTCGCCGCAGAAGACGGCGCCGTCGAAGACGTACGCGATGTGCCCGCGGGTGTGGGCGGGGATGAACAAGACGCGCGCGGTCTGGCGCCCGACCGCCACCGTATCGCCTTCTTCGAGGCCGTGCGTCCAGCCCGGCAGCCGCTCGCGGTCCGAGACGTGCCCGTAGACCGGCGCGCCGTAGCGCCGCGCGAGCTCCGGGTTGGCCATCGAGTGGTCGGGATGGTGGTGCGTCGAGAGGATCTTCGCGACCCGCGCCCCAAGCGCGTCCACGCGCTTCACGACCGGCTCCACCTCCGGCGCGTCGACGACTGCGGCCTCCCCGGTCTCCTCGCAGACGAGGAGATAGGTGTAGTTGTCCTTCCAGGTGGGGATGCGCTCGACGCGAAGACCCATGCGAGCGAGGGTAGCGAGCGCTGCGCGGCTTGGGTCCCGCCCTACCACAGCGAGAGCTGGACGAGCTCGTCCTCCGGCGGGTCGAGGTCCGCGGGGAGCTCCTCCGGGCCGGCGCGCCGGGGGGCGCCGAAGGCGGGGCAGAGCGGGCGGTACTCGCACCAGGCGCAGAGCGGGGTGGGCCGGGGCTCGAAGGCGCGGGCGCCGCGGATGCGGTCGATCGCGGCGCGCGCGCTCGCGACCACCTCCTCGAGCTGGGCGGGCGTGCGGGAGGAGACGCGCACCTGCCCGTGGCGCAGGAAGTGCCACACGAGGCGGACCTCACCCTTCTCGCCGAACGCCGCGCGGGCGCCGATCTCGTAGAGCGCGAGCTGGCGGTCGCGGTCGAGCTCCGCCTGCGAGGGCATGCGGCGCCCGGTCTTGTAGTCGTGGATCTCGAGCGCGCCGTCGCGCGCGCGCACCACGCGGTCGATGATCCCGCGCATCGCGTAGACGCCGTCGCCGTCGAGGGCGAACTGCACCGGGTGCTCGAGCCCGAGCGTCTCGTCGTCGAACGGGTAGAGCCGGCGGTACGCGTTCGCGAGGCACTGCTCCCCGGCGCGCACGTGGTCGACGAACTCCTCGCCCGCGCGCACGATGCGTACGCGCGCCGGGTCGAACGCCGCGTTGAAGTTGGCGCGGAAGCGGTGCAGCACCCGCGCCAGGGAGGGGATCAGGCCCCGGGACGCGAACTGGTAGAGGCGCTCCAGCACCTCGTGCACGCGCTTTCCCACGAACGCCTCGACGCTCTCGGTCTCGGCGGGGAGGCGCAGGACGTAGCGGAACTCGTATTGCTTGGGGCAGCGCTCCCAGGACGAGAGGCTCGAGTGGCTGAACACCCGCTGCACGCGCGCATTGTAGCCCCGGCCCGCGTTCCCGGACCCGGCGGGACTTCTTGGCCGCGCCCGTCCGGCGCGCGCTAGATTCCAGGGCCATCGCTCCGCGCCCGCAGGAGCCCTCATGACGACGCGACGACTCGACCCCGTCTACGACGCCGCCATCCAGGCCCTCTCGGCCACCGCGGACGACGCCCTCTCGAAGGCCGATTGCGAAGGCTTCCCGGACTGGCACGAGGTGGTCGCGTGGACCGAACGGCTGAAGGCGCTGGTCCTGCACCAGCGCGACCGCTCCGCCCTCCGCGCCGAGCTGCCCGCGCTCGGGGAGCGCCTGGCGCGCTTCCTGTCGAAGCTGTGCCTGCCGGAGGGCGCGGATCCCGAGGCGCTCGTGGCGCGCTTCGTCGAGCGCCTGCCCGAGGTGCGCGCGAAGCTCGCCGAGGACGTCGAGGCCGCCTTCGAGGGCGATCCGGCGGCGAAGAGCTTCGGCGAGATCGTGGTCGCCTACCCCTCGATCCACGCCATCGCGACCTATCGCCTGGCCCACGAGCTGCACGAGCTCGGCGTGCCGCAGATCCCGCGCATCATGACCGAGCACGCGCACGCGCGCACCGGGATCGACATCAACCCCGCCGCGAAGATCGGACGCCGCTTCTTCATCGACCACGGGACCGGCGTCGTGATCGGCGAGACGAGCGTGATCGGCGACCGCGTGCGCCTCTACCACGGCGTCACGCTGGGCGCGTTCTCGCCGCGGCGCGGCCAGACCATCCGCGGCACGAAGCGCCACCCGACGATCGGCGACGACGTGACGATCTACCCGGGCGCCACCATCCTCGGCGGCGACACCGTGATCGGGAGCGGCAGCGTGATCAACGGAAACGCGTACGTGACGGCGTCCGTGCCGCCCGACTCGCGCGTCGTCCCGGAGCCGCCGCGCCAGGAGGTGCGCTCCAAGAGGAGCCCGGAGCGCGAGCAGCTCGAGATGGACTGGGACATCTGACGTGACGCGCCGCCGCGCCGCCGCGCTGGCGCTCGCCGCCGCGCTCGGGCTCGCGCTCCGGGCCGGTGCGCAGCCCGCGCCCGCCGAAAGCCCGCCCGCGCCGTCCGCCGCGCCCGCCGCCGAGGCGCCCGCCTGGGCCTACGACATGGCCCACGAGCTCATGAGCCCGTTCTGCCCGGGCCGCGCCCTCGCCGAGTGCCCGAGCCCGCAGGCCGACGAGCTGCGCGTCTGGATCCTGGCGCAGGCGCGCGCCGGCGCGACGCGCGAGGAGGTGGAGGCGCAGCTCCTCGGCGCCTTCGGCGACAAGATCCGGCAGGCGCCGCGGCCGGAGGGCGTCGGCCTCGTCGCGTACGTGGTGCCGGCGCTCCTCGTCGTGGGCGGCGCGCTGCTCCTCTGGCTCTTCCTGCGCCGCCAGGCGGGCGCGCCGCCCCCGGCGCCGAGCACCGTCGATCCCGTGGCGCGCGATCCCGACCTCGAGCGCCGCCTCGACGAGGAGCTGCGCGCTTGAAGCTCTACACCCGCCGGGGCGACGCCGGCGAGACGGACCTCTTCGGCGGGGCGCGCGTGCCGAAGGACCACCTGCGCGTCGAGGCCTACGGCGCCGTCGACGAGCTCAACGCCGCGCTCGGGGTCGCCGCCGCGGCCACGGGCCACGCCGACCTCCGGGCGCTCGCCTCCGAGCTGCAGAGCCAGCTCTTCGCGCTCGGCGCGCAGCTCGCGGCGCCCGACGCCGAGCGCCGCGCGAAGAGCGCGCTACCCGGCCCGCGCGACGAGCACGTGACCCGGCTCGAGCGCGAGATCGACCGCTTCGAGGCGGAGCTCCCGCCGCTCCGCCGCTTCGTCCTCCCGGGCGGGACGCCCGGCGCGGCCGCGCTCCACCTCGCCCGCACGGTGTGCCGGCGCGCCGAGCGCCGCGCGGTCGCGCTCGGGCGCGAGGAGGCCGTCGACCCCGTCGCGATCCGCTTCCTGAACCGGCTCTCGGACCTCCTCTTCGTGCTGGCCCGCCTCGAGAACCGGCGCGCCGGCCTTCCCGACGTGGAGTGGCCGGGCACGCTCTAGCGTCGCGGCGCCGAGGTAGCGCACCGGCCGCTCGAGCCGGCGGCGGATCAGCGTCCCCGCCACGAGGCCGGCGAGGAGCGAGAGGAGGAGCGCGAGCAGCACGGCCCGCAGCGCGCGGCTCACTTGCGCAGCGCCTCCTCGATCTCGCGCCCGAGCCGCTCCGCGAAGCCGAAGCCCGAGGCGTCCGGCTCGGCGGCGAGGCGCTCGGCGAGCGCGGCGGCGCCGCCGAACGCGGCGAGCCCGTAGGACCCGTAGCGCGCGCGCAGCGCCTCGGCGACGAAGCGGTCGCGCCCGCGCCGCCGGCGCTCCGCGAGCGCGCCGCCCGCCGCGAGCGCGCCGTGGTGCGCGTCGAGCGCGTCGAGGAGCGGGCCGATCCCGCGCCCGTCGCGGGCGGAAGCGAGGACGACGCGCGGGGCGCCGCCGCCCTCGCGCTCGGCGAGCCCGAGGCCGGCCTCGAGCTCGCGCGCGGTGCGCTCCGCGATCGGGCCGAGGTCCGCCTTGTTCACGACGAAGACGTCGGGGATCTCGAGGACCCCCGCCTTCATGAACTGCAGCAGGTCGCCTGCGCCCGGCTGCGTCACGAATACGAGCGCGTCGACGACGTCGGCGACCTCCGACTCCGACTGCCCGACGCCGACCGTCTCCACGAACACGACGTCGTACACCGCGGCGAGGACGACGACGCTGGCGCGGGTCGCCTCCGCGAGCCCGCCGAGCCGCTCGCGCGCGGCCATCGAGCGGAAGAAGACGCCGGCGTCGCGCGCCGCCGAGCGCACGCGGATGCGGTCGCCGAGCAGGGCGCCGCCGGTGCGCCGGCTCGACGGGTCGACGGCGACGACGCCGATCGTCTCGCCGCGCGCGCGCAGCGCGCGAACCAGCGCGTCGAGGAGGGTGCTCTTCCCGGCGCCCGGGGCGCCCGTGAGGCCGACGCGCCGCGCGCCGCCCGCGCCTCCCTCGCGCTCGAGCGCGTCGAGCAGCGCGAGCGCCTCGGCGCGCCGGGCGGGGCGGGCGTCGTCGACAAGGTTCAGCGCCTCGGCGACCGCGGCGCGGTCGCGGGCGCCGAGGCGCGCCAAGAGGTCAGCGGACAGCGTGCGCCCCGGCCACGACGTCCACGATCTCGTCCATGATCCGCGTGAGGTCGTAGTCCTTCGGCGTATAGACCCGGCGCACGCCCGCTTCGCGCAGGAGCTCGGCGTCGTCGTCCGGGATGATTCCGCCCACGACGACCGGCACGTCGCGGAGACCGCTCCCGGCGAGGCCCTCGAGCACGTCCTTCACGAGCACGGTGTGCGAGCCGGAGAGGATCGAGAGCCCGATCGCGTGGACGCCTTCGTCGCGCGCGGACGCCACGATCTCCTCCGGCGTGAGCCGGATGCCCTCGTACACGACTTCCATCCCGACGTCGCGCGCGCGCACGGCGATCTGCTCGGCGCCGTTCGAGTGGCCGTCGAGGCCGGGCTTCCCGACCAGGATCTTGAGCGGGCGGCCGAGCTTGTCCGAGAGCTCGCGCACGCGGCGGCGCACCTTGTCGGTCGCCTCGCCGGCGGCCTCGGCGGGTCGGGCCACGACGCCGGTCGGCGCCCGGTACTCCCCGAAGATCGCGCGCAGGGCGTCGGCCCACTCGCCGGTCGTGACCCCGGCGTGCGCGCAGCGGATGGAGGGCGGCATCACGTTCGCCCCCGCCTTCACGGCGTCGGAGAGCCCGCGCAGCGCCGCCTCCACCTCGTCGCGACTGCGCCGCGCGCGGAACGCGCGCAGGCGCTCGATCTGGTCGCGCTCGGCCGCCTCGTCGACGCGCAGGATGGACTGCTCGCCCGCCGTGAGCGGGGACGGCTCGCTCTCCGTGTACGCGTTCATGCCGACGACGGTGATCTCGCCGGCCTCGATGGCCTGCAGCCGGCGCGTGTGCGACTCCACCAGCCGCTGCTTCATGTACGCGTTCTCGACGGCGGCGATGGCGCCCCCCATCGCGAGCACCTTCTCGAGCTCGGAGCGCGCCTCGCGCAGGAGCTCCCGCGTGCGTGCCCCGATCACGTGCGAGCCGTCGAAGACGTCCTCGTACTCGAGGAGGTCCGTCTCGTAGGCGAGGATCTGCTGGATGCGCAGCGACCACTGCTGGTCCCACGGGCGCGGCAACCCGAGCGCCTCGTTCCAGGCCGGCAGCTGGAGCGCGCGGCAGCGCGCCCGCTTCGAGAGCGTCACGCCCAGCGCCTCGAGCACGATCCGGATCACGTTGTTCTCGGGCTGTGCCTCGGTGAGGCCGAGGCTGTTCACCTGCACGCCGTAGCGGAGGCGCCGCTCGCGCACGTCCTCGACGCCGTAGCGCTCGCGTCCGAGCTCGTCCCAGAGCTCGCTCATCGCGCGGACCTTGCACACCTCCTCGAGAAAGCGAATCCCGGCGTTCAGGAAGAACGAGATGCGCCCGAAGACGCGCGGCATCGCGTCCGCGGGGACGTCCGGGCGCGCGCGCACCGCGTCGAGGACGGCGATCGCCGTCGCCATCGAGTAGGCGATCTCCTGCACGGGCGTCGCCCCCGCCTCCTGCAGGTGGTAGGAGCAGACGTTGATCGGGTTCCACTTCGGCATCGCGTCCACGGTGTAGGCGACCATGTCCGTGATGAGGCGCAGCGAGGGCTCCGGCGGGAACACGTAGGTCCCGCGCGAGAGGTACTCCTTCACGATGTCGTTCTGCGTCGTCCCCGCGAGCTGCTTCGGCGCCACGCCCTGGCGCTCCGCGACCGCCGCGTAGAGCGCGAGCAGCCAGGCGGCCGTCGCGTTGATCGTCATCGAGGTGTTCATGCGGTCGAGGGGGATCTCCTCGAAGAGCGCCTGCATGTCCTCGACGTGGGAGATCGGGACGCCGACCTTCCCCACCTCGCCGCGCGCGAGCGGGTGGTCGGCGTCGTAGCCGGTCTGGGTCGGGAGATCGAAGGCGACCGAGAGGCCGGTCTGGCCCTTCGCGAGGTTGGTCCGGTAGAGCGCGTTGCTCGCCCGCGCCGAGGTGTGGCCCGAGTAGGTGCGGAACACCCAGGGCCGCTCGCGCTCGCCTCGCTCCATCGCCGCTCCTTCGCCGGGCGCGCCCGGTGCGGCGGGGCCCGCCGCCCAAGTCGGCGAAAATCCTAGCGAATGAATCGCCGTGGGGCGCGGCGTGGGCACCGCCCGCGCCGCCGGCGACCCCCGGCAAGCCGGGCGCCGGGCCCGCCGGCCGGGCGCGTCGGATGCGCGCGGGGGGGCGGCGGCTCAGCGGCGGGCGCGGCGGAGCGCGGCGATCCCGGCGAGGCCCGCGGCGAGGAGCGCCGCCACGCCGGGCTCGGGCACCGTCGACACGTTGATCGCGTGCACGACCCAGCGGTCGTAGCTGCCCCACTTCGCCGCGTTCTGCAGGCGGAAGTTCGTCGCCCCGGCTTGGCCGAAGAAGAAGCCGCAGCTCCCGACGCCGGCCGCATCGAGCGTGCAGCTCCCGGTTACGCGGACCGCGCCGAGGGAGAGCGAGCCGCCCGGGCCCGCCCCCGTGGCGACCACGTTCGTGAAGTTCAGGGCCGCGGTCTGGCCGGAGGCGATGGCGTAGTTCGTCGTGCCCGGAGTGCCGCCGGGCGACTGCGTGATCGGGAGCGCGAGCGTGACGTAGGTGCCGCCCGTGAAGACGAGCGAGCTCGCGCCGTCGTCGACGGCGGGCTGGCCCTTCGAGGGATCCGCGTCGAGCACGGACGACGCGACGGCCAGCGAGATGATCATCGTGTTCGCGGTGGTGTCGATCTGGATGCTGCCGGTCGCGGCGTACGACTCCCCGCTCGCGAGCGACCAGAACGTGCTCGTGCAGAGCGAGGTGGTGCCGCAGGTCCGGGTGCCGACGCCGTTCACGCCGCCGGCCGAGACGGTCGCGTTGATGGTCGCCGCCGACGCCGGCGCCGCCGCGATCCCGAGCCCCAGCAAGAGAACCGTCGCGATTGCCCGCATCATCCGTCCCGTTCCCCCCGCTCGAGCCCGTCTACCGGTTTCGCTTCGAGGCGCTCCCGAGGCGCCCGCGGTCAGGTCCTCCGTCGTCGGGCCAGCCCAGCCAGGGCGAACAGCCCACCGCCGAGGAGCAGCGCCGTCGCGGGCTCCGGGACCTGGCCCACGAAGACGAAGTCGCCCTTCACGAGCAGGGGCTCGAGGCCGCCGGGGCCGTCGGGATCGATGGCGCCGATCGTGATGCTCTGCAGGACGAGCAGGCTGCCATCGATGAAGATGCTGCCCGTCGCGGGCGCGCCGGGGATCAGGAACGGCTGGTTCGTGATCGTCGGCGGATCGGCGTCGAACTGGCCGCTCAGGTTCAGGCTCATGGTGAACCCGTACTCCGTGGGCGGACCGGGGTCGACGAGGGAGAGCGCCCCGCTCGTCCCGCTCACCGTCGCGAAGTCCAGGTTGAAGGTCGTGAACGTCCCGTACGTGACCGGGATCGTGCCGGTCGAGCCGACCGTGAAGGTGAGGCTGTTCACCGTGAGCGCGGCCTCGTCGACCGTGACGGCGACGCCGGTCAACCCGACGTTCACCGGGCCGCCCACCACGTTCCCCGACACCGAGCCGACGAGCGTGACGTCGCCGCTCTGGAACGCGTAGGTGATCGGAACCGCGGACGCCGACGTGCCGACCGCGAGCGCAACCCCCGACAATGCACCGACGAGCCAAGCCCGCATCCAGGCCACCTCACCACCTGTTCGCGCGTTCGGGCTGCGGGCTCGGGTCCGCCCCGGGCCCACGCGCATCGGGCACCCCTTCCCAGGGAGGTCCCGAGGCAGCCGCGGAGCAGTCGCTCGCGGCCGCTGCGCACCGTGCAACCCACATGCCGCTCACGAGCGGGCGAGACGCGCGCGCAAGTCCGCGAAACGTAAGGGACCTGGGGGACGCGCCCGCTCGTCGCCGCACCGCGCCGGAAAGGGTTTTCCACGAGCGCGGAAGGGAATTTCCCCACATCCCTCCGTGAAAACGTTCGGGCGCGGGGCCGGTGCGCCGGCTGGGTCGAGTCGGAGCGCGCGTCGCTGCGCGGGCCCGGAGCGCGCTGCGCCCTATGCTGCGCGCGTGCTCGAGAGCCTCGACCACGTGGTGATCGCGGCGGCCGACCTCTCCGCGGCGAGGGCGCGCACCGCGCGGCTCCTCGGCCGCGGTCCGAGCTGGTCGGGCGAGCATCCCGCCGAGGGCACGGCGAACGCGCTCTTCCGGCTCGAGAACGCGTACGTGGAGCTCCTCGCGCGCGCCGGCCCGGGCCCGCTCGGCGACGCCGTGGCGGCGCAGCTCGCCGCGGCGGGGGAGGGTCTCTTCGCGCTCGCCTTCGGGACGCGCGACGCCGAGGCCTGCCGCGCCGCGCTCGCCGCGCGCGGGCTCCAGCCGGACGCCGTGCGCGACGGCCTCGGCCGCGACGTCGAGTCGGGCGCATGGCGCGCCTTTCGCAGCGTGCGGCTCGCCGCGTCGCGCACGCGCGGCGTCCCGCTCCTCGCCGTCGAGCAGCGCGCGTCGCCGGAGCTCCTTCCGCTCGTGGCGCCGCTCGGCCCGCCGGAGGCGTCGCCGCACGCGCTCGACCACGTGGTGGTGAAGAGCGCCGACGCCGAGGCGAGCCGCGCCCTCTACGGCGATGGCCTCGGCCTGCGCCTCGCGCTCGACCGCCGCTTCGAGGCGTTCGGCTTCCGCGGCCTGTTCTTCCGCGTGGGCGGCGTCACGGTCGAGGTCGCCGCGCCGCTCGACGCCGCGGCCGGCGACTCCGCGCCCGATGCGCTCGCCGGGCTCGCGTACGCGGTGCGCGACGTGCCCGGCGCACGCGCGCGCCTCGCGGCGCTGGGCTTCGACGTCTCCCCCGTGCGCGCGGGCCGGAAGGCGGGGACGCAGGTTTGCACCGTGCGCGACGCGCCGTGCGGCGTCCCGACCCTCTTCGTGGGCCCGGCGGCATGACGCGCGCCGTTCCGGGGGCCGCTTGCCAGGCCGGCCCGCGGGGCGAGGCTTGGTATACCCGCGTTGCTACCCTTCGCGCACTCCGCGTCGCCCCGCGCGCCCGAGGACCCCTGCCGCATGGCCGCCGCGCCCCAGCGCATCGAGGCCCTTCCCCACGAGCTCGAGGACGAGATCCTGCGCCTCAAGGAGGAGCGCGACGCCGTCCTCCTGGCCCACTACTACCAGGAGTCCGAGGTCCAGGACCTGGCCGACTTCGTGGGCGACTCGCTCCAGCTGGCCCAGGCGGCCCAGAAGGTCGAGCGCCGGGTCATCGTGTTCGCCGGCGTCCACTTCATGGCCGAGACGGCCAAGATCCTGAACCCGGGGCGGAAGGTCGTCGTGCCGGACCTCGCGGCGGGCTGCTCTCTCGCGGACGGCTGCCCCGCGGGCGAGTTCCGGGAGTGGCTGGAGCAGTACCCCGGCCACAAGGTGCTGACCTACGTCAACACCTCCGCCGAGGTGAAGGCGCTGTCGGACCTCGTCTGCACGTCGTCGAACGCGGTGAAGATGGCGCAGCACTTCGAGGGGCAGCCGCTCGTCTTCGCGCCGGACCGGCACCTCGGCCGCTGGGTGGCGCGCGAGGCGAACCGGCCCGACATGGTGATCTGGCCGGGCACCTGCGTCGTGCACGAGCAGTTCAGCGCGAAGCGGCTCGCCGAGCTCCGCGTGCGCCACCCCGAGGCGGAGGTCATCTGCCACCCCGAGTGCGACGAGGGCGTCCTCGCGCAGGCGGACTTCATCGCGTCCACGACGGGGATCATCCAGCGCGCCGTCGCGTCCGAGGCGCCGACGCTCATCATCGGCACCGAGGACGGCGTGTTCCACCAGATCGAGCGCAAGCTCGCCGAGGCGGGAAGGCGCAAGACGCTGCTCCAGGCGCCCGCGGCCGACGAGAGCTGCGCGTGCAACCGCTGCCCCTTCATGAGGCTGAACACGCTGGAGAAGCTCTACCTCTGCCTGCGCGACCTCGAGCCCGAGGTCACGGTGCCCGAGGAGATCCGCGTGCGGGCGCTGCGCCCGATCGAGCGGATGCTCGAGCTGTCCAAGGCGTAGGCCTCCGGGCGGCGGGGCTCGCGAGCGGTCCGCACGGCCCGCCGATCAGTCGGCGGAGCGCGCTCCCACGACGCGCGTCCCGTTGGGCTTCGAGTACAGGAGGCGGAGCGTCTCGCGGTCTCTCGCGGTGAGACCCTTCGAGGTGCTGCTCGTCCGGTACATCACGTCGCCCGCCTCGGGGCTGTGGCCGGCGAGGCCGAGCGCGTGACCCATCTCGTGGAGCACGGTGAGGTAGAGAGCTTCGAGGGGCACCTCGCGCCCGTCGCGGCGAGCCGTCACGAGGATGCGCGCGACGCCGAAGCGGCGTTGGGGCGCGTTCACGTCGTACAGGCAGTACGCGATGAAGTCGCTGGTCGGCTCCGAGTCCCAGACGATCGGGATGTCCGCGTCCCCGGGATCGTCCACGAAACGGAAGCTCGGGACACCGGGCCCGGCGGCGTCCGACCAGTCCGTGATGCCGTCGCGCACGGCGTCGTGGACCGCCTCGGGATCCGACACGAAGCGGGGCGGGGGCGCGGGCAGGTACACGCGGAGGGGCATCCGCTCCTCCTGCCAGCGGAGCAGGACGTGCTCGAAGCCGACGTCGTACGCGACGTAGCGCAGGTAGTCGGGCGCCGCCGGGCTCCCGCCTCCCGCGCAGCCGAGCGCCGCGACCACGACCGAGGCGAGGGATCCACGGGGCACGGCGGCTACTCGTACAGCTTCACGATCCGCACCGTCCCGGGCGGCGCGGCCTGGACGCACAGGTCGCAGAGCGTGCACTCGTCGAGGTTCGCCTCGACGACCGCGAGCGTCCCGTCCGGGTTCGCGGCGTAGATGTCCACCGGGCACGCCTCGACGAGCTTCCTCGCGAGCGCGGGGTCCTTCGCGACCGACGGATCCACCTCGACGTCGATGAAGAGACCGGCCACGGCTACGCCCTCCCGAGCTTGCGGCGGATCAGGACGGGGATCTCCTCGATGCGCTCCGCCACCGCGATTCCCGCCGCCTCCATGCGCGCGATCTTCTCCGCGGTGGTGTCCTCCTTGCCCTCGACGATCGTCCCCGCGTGCCCGAAGCGCATGCCCTTCATCTCGTCCATGAAGCGGCCCGCCATGAACGCGACGATCGGGAGGCGGCTCCGCTGCTCGCGCACCCACTCGGCGAGCTCCGCCTCCATGCGGCCGCCCGGCTCGGAGTAGATCGCGATGGCCTCGGTTTCGGGGTCGGCCTCGAAGAGCGGCATCAGCTCCGCATAGGTCGAGCCCACGATGGCGTCGCCCCCGATCGACACCGCCGTGGACTGGCCGAGCCCCGCGGCCGTGAGCGTGCTCGCGATCTCGGTCGTCATGCCGCCCGAGCGCGACATGATGCCGACCGGTCCGCGGGCGTACGCCTGCCGCGTGTTCGCGGCGGGGCCGCCGATGCCGCCCATCTTGCACTCGCCCGGCGTGATGACGCCGAGGCAGTTCGGGCCGATGATGCGCGCGCCGCGCAGGGCGGCGAGCTCGACCATCTGCGCGACCTCCTGGCGCGGGATGTTCTCCGTGACGACCACGATCAGCCGGATCCCGTTCTCGACCGCTTCGAAGACGGCGTCGCGCGCGAAGCCGGGCGGCACCGAGACGACGGAGCCCTGCACCGGGCCGTGCTTCGCGATCACGTCGCGCACGCAGTCGTACACGGGGACGCCGTAGACGTCGCGGCCGGCCCGCCCGGGGGTCACGCCGCCCACGATCTTCGAGCCGTAGTCGAGGCACTCCCGCGTCAGGTTCACGGCCTCGCGGCCGGTGATGCCCTGGACGATGAAGGTCGTGTCCTTGTCGACGAGGATGCCCATGCCGCCTCACGCCTTCGTCTTGGCGACGGCGCGGCCGGCGGCCTCGTACATCGAGACCGAGCGGTCGCAGTAGTCGACGCCGTACTTGCGGAGGATCTTGAAGCCCTCGGCCTCCCACGCGCCCGGGATGCGGAAGATCGCGATCACCTCCTTCGGGTCCTTGCCGGACTCGATGCAGCCCTTCACGACGCCGCGGGCGACGATGTCGACGCGCGTGTTGGAGACGACGTTCATCATGACGGCGATCTTCTTCACGCCGGGCTTCGAGAGGATCAGCTTCGTGAGCTCGCAGGCCTTGCGCACGCTCGGGTTGCCCCCGATCTCGCAGTAGTTCGCGGGGCGGCCGCCGTACTTGCGCACGGCGTCGAAGAGCGTGAGCGAGCCGCCGCCCGCGCCGATCACGAGCCCGAGGTCGCCGTCGAACTCCACCACGTTGCCCGCGACGCCCCGGTGGTCGGCGGCGTTCACCTGCGCCCCGCGAATCTCGAACGGGGTGGGCTCGCGCGCCTGGCGCGTCTCCTCGGGCCGGATCCCCAGCTCCTCGAGCAGCCTCTTGTGCTTTCCGCGCGCCTCGGCCTCGAGGTCGATGTGGCCGTCCAGCACGGCGAACTTGCCGTCGGCGAGGCGGGCGAGCGGGTTGATCTCCGCGAGCGTGAGGTCGTAGGCCAGGAAGATCCGCATCAGCTCGAAGACGATCGGGGTGAGGCGCACGAGGGCGTCGCCCGTCACGCCGGTCGCGGCGATGGCCTCCTTCGCGATGCGCGGCGAGCTGGGCAGGATCGAGGAGAAGTGCGTCTTCGAGACGTGGTCCGGGTGCGTCTCGGCGACCTCCTCGATGTCGATGCCGCCCATGTCGCTGAAGAGGAGGACCGGCTTCTTCGCGCGGCCGTCCCACGTGACCGACGCGAAGTACTCCTGCGCCACCTCGCGCTTCGCCTCGACCAGCACCGCGCGCGGCGTCTGGCCCTTCACCTCGATCCGCATGATCGCGTCGTAGAGCGAGGCCGCCTCGTCCGGCGAGCGCGTGAAGCGGATCGCGCCCGCCTTCATGCGGCCGCCCGAGAGCACCTGGCTCTTGAGGACGACCTCGCCGCCGATCGCCGCCGCCGCGTCGCGCGCCTCGGCCGCGGAGCGGGCGAGCCGGCTCTCGCAGAGCGGAAGGCCGTGGCGTCGGAAGAGCGCCTTCGACTCGTACTCGTAGAAGCGCATCGCGGGAGCTCCCGGAAGGGGCCAAGGGGGCGCACGCTAAGGGATTTCCCGGTGCCGGGCAAGCGCGCGCGCGCTACCTTGCCGGGCCCCGCGACGAGGAGGGTCTCCGCATGCCGTCCCCCATGCAGTCGATCGCCGAGGCGGCCGAGGCGCGTGCCTCGGCCGACGCGGTGCTCGGGCTCGAGCTCCCGAAGACGATGCGCGCCGTCACCACGCACCGCGACGAGGAGCGCATGTTCGAGGGCATGCCCTCGGCGGAGAAGGATCCGCGCAAGTCGCTCCACGTCGACGAAGTCCCCGTGCCCTCGCTCGGCCCGAACGAGGCGCTCGTCGCCGTGATGGCGTCCGCGGTGAACTTCAACACCGTCTGGACGTCGATCTTCGAGCCCATCTCGACGTTCCTCTTCCTCGACCGCAACGCGAAGAGGAGCGAGCTCTGGAAGCGCCATGCGCTGCCGTACCACATCGTCGGGAGCGACGCGTCGGGGATCGTGCTCCGCGTCGGGCCGGGCGTCACCAAATGGAAGCCCGGCGACCGCGTCGTCGTCCACTGCGCCGACGTCGAGATGCAGGAGCCCGAGGGCTACGGCGACGCGATGCTGGACCCCCACCAGCTCATCTGGGGCTTCGAGACGAACTTCGGCGGCATGGCCGAGATCGCGCTCGTGAAGGCGAACCAGCTCATGCCGAAGCCGGAGCACCTCACCTGGGAGGAGGCGGCCTGCAACGGCCTCGTGAACTCGACGGCGTACCGCCAGCTCGTCTCGCGCAACGGGGCGGGGATGAAGCAGGGCGACGTCGTCCTGATCTGGGGCGCCTCGGGGGGCCTCGGCGGCTACGCGACGCAGTACGCCGTGAACGGCGGCGCCTTCCCGGTCGGCGTCGTGTCGAGCCCGAAGCGGGTGGAGATCGTCCGCCGCCTCGGCTGCGAACGGGCGATCGACCGCCGCGCAGAGGGCTACCGCTTCTGGGACGGCGATCGCATGAACATGAAGGAGATGCGCCGCTTCGGTGCCCGCGTCCGCGAGCTCACGGGCGGCGAGGATCCCGACATCGTCTACGAGCACCCGGGCCGCGAGACGTTCGCGACGAGCGTGTTCGTCGCCCGCCGCGGCGGGACGATCGTGACCTGCGCGTCCACGAGCGGCTACGAGCACGTGTACGACAACCGCTACCTCTGGATGAACCTGAAGCGGATCATCGGCTCGCACTTCGCGAACTACCGCGAGGCGTGGGAGGCGAACCGCCTCATCGCGAGGGGAGCGATCCACCCGACGCTGTCGCGTACGTTCCCCCTCGAGCAGGCGGGCGACGCCGCGCTCTCCGTGCACCGCAACGAGCACGAGGGCAAGGTCGGCATCCTCTGCCTCGCGTCGCGCGAGGGTCTCGGCGTCCTCGACACGGCGCTGCGCGAGAAGCACCTGGACCGCATCCAGCTGTACCGGAAGGCCTAGCGAGCGCCCGGACCGGCCGCGGCGCGCACGGCGCAGCGCGCGCCGCGGACGGGGAGTCGGAGGGGCACGGCGCTCCCGGCCGCCGCGTCTGGCGGCCGGACTCGGCCGCCGCGCGCGCCCGGGCCGCGCCGGCGCGCGGCCGCGGACGGCGCGTGCCGGCACGCGGCTTGCTCTTCGCGCCGCCGACTCTCCCCGCCCGGTCCCGGCTGGAGCTCGCATGCGCCCCGCGCCCCGCGCCCGTCCGCCTCGCGCCCGCCGCGCCCTTCGCCTCGCGTCTCTCGCCGCCGCGCTGGCCATCGCCGTCGCAGCGGGCTGCGAGCGCACCCCGCCCGCGCCCGAAGCGGGCACGAAGGATTACCAGCGCGACGCCTTCGTCGCGGTTCCCTTCGGCCTGGTGAACGCGCTCGGTGGGAACCTCGTCGTCGCGCGGCCGGACCTCGATTTCGACACGCGCCTCGGCAACCTCGCGCTGGGCGCGACCTGGAACTCCGCCTCGCCGGCGTGGCGTTGGAGCTTCGAGCTCCACTACGACGGCACGCGCTTCGTGGACGCGAGCGGCGCGGTGTACGACGCCGCGGCCGTCGCGAACGGCGCGGCGATCCCGGGCTCCGTCTGGGTTCGGCTCGACGCGCGCCGGCTGCGCTCGAAGGGGGGCCTCGTCCACGAGTTCGCGGGCGACGGCCGCCTCGCCGCGGTGCGCTGGGCGAGTGGGGCCCACCCGCGCCTCGAGTACCGGACGCTGTCCACGCCCGCCGGCCCGCGCGTCGGATCGATCGTGCAGGTCGCGGCTCCCGGCGACGAGACCGTCATGGCGCGGCTCGCCTGGGACGCCGGCGGGCGCCTCACGAGCCTGGAGGACCGCGCCGGCCGCCGCGCGCTCTTCGGCTGGAACACGGCGGGCCAGCTCGTCCAGGCGCGCGACGCGTTCGACGTCGCGCGCGGGCTGCCGGGCTTCCGCTACGCCTACGCCGACGGCCGGCTCGTCTCCGTGCAGAGCTCCGAAGGCGTGCGCGCCGAGTACGCGTACGCCGGCCCACGGCTGGTGCGCGCGCGCGCGCTCGGGCTCGGCGATCCGGCGGTCTCGTTCGCGTACGCGGGGCGCACGGGCGGCGGCTTCGAGACGCGGGTGACGGATCCGCTCGGCCACGTGACGAAGATCGGCTGGGACGCGCGCCGGCGCGTGACCGACGTCGAGAATGGGGCCGGCGAGCGCACGCGCTGGACGTACGCGGGCGGGCTGCGGCCGTCCTCGCGAACCGCGCCGGACGGAACGGTCGTGCGCTGGACCTGGTCCGACGACGACGTCGCGACGATGCGCGACGCCGCCGGGCGCGTGATCGCGTACGCCTGGGCGTCCGCGGCCGAGGACCGGAGCGCACCGTGGCAGCGCCCGCTCCTGCGCGCCTCCGACGCGCTCGGGCTCCTCGAAGAGCGCGCCTACGACGCGCAGGGCCGCCTCGTGCGAACCGCGAACGGCGCGGGCGAGACCCAGGTCTTCGGCTGGAGCGGCCAGAACCTCCTCGCCTCCCGCACCGATCCGAGCGGCCTCGAGACCCGTTTCGGGAACCCCGGCGAGCATGGCCACCCCCGCCGCACCGAGCGCGGCGGCATCGTCGAGACCCTGGACTACGACGCCGTCGGCAACCTCGTGGCCGGACGCGGGAACGGGCTGCTGCCCCCCGGCGTCGTGTCGCGCGCCTGGGACGAGGACCGCAACCTGGCGGCCCTCGAAGTCGCCGAGGTCGACTTCAGCGACGTGCGTACCCACACGATCACCATCGAGCACCGGAGCGACGGCCAGATCGCGCGCATCGAGCGGCCGTACGGAGGCGACAGCGAGCTCGTGTTCGACGCGCTCGGGCGCGCCGTAGAGCGACGCGACCGCTCCGACGGCGTCTGGCGCACGACGCGCGTCCGCCGCGACGCCCTCGGCCGCGTCACGGAGCTGGAGCGCCCCAACGGAATGCGCACCGCGGTGCAGTACGACGCCGCGGGGCGGCGTAGCTCGATCGCGCACCTGCGCGGCGGCGCGTTCGAGGCGGGCGCGGCCTTCGCGTGGCGCGCGGGACGGCTGGAGGCGATCCGCGACGCCGCGCACGGCTTCGCGGAGGAGCGCTACGCCTACGACGCGGCGGGCCGCGTGGCGTTGGTCACGTACCCCGAGGGCGAGAGGGTCGAGCTCTCCTACGACACGCGCTCGCGCCCGGTGAGCGAGCGCTATCGGGACGCCTCCGGCGTGGTCCTCCGCACGCTGCAGCTCGGCTACGACGCCGCGGGGCGCCCGGTATCGATCGGCGACGGCGGCACCGCGCGGCTCGAGCGCGCGTACGCGGGCGGACGGCTCGTGCAGGAGCGCTTCGGCAACGGGCTCGAGCGTACCTATCGGTACGACGGCGACGGGCTGCTCGACGAGACCCTGCTGCGCGACGCCGCGGGCGCGCTGGTCGAGCGCTCGCGCATCGAGCGCGAGGTGGCGGTCGGGATCGTGTCCTCCGTCGTGTGGCGCGCTTCGACGAGCACGTACACCGGCGTCACGGCGACCACGCAAGAGAACTACTGGCTCATCCCGGTCGGCGAGGACGCCGCGGGGAACCGCGTCGGCGCGTGGAGCCAGAGCCCGACCGCAGGGCTCGTCCCGTACGCCCACGACGCGCTCGGGAACCTGCTACGGGTCGGTCCCGATGGCGACGCCTCCGCGCGCGAGCTGGCCTACGACGCGGAGCGCACGCGCCTGCGCAAGGTGCGCTCGGGCACGGGGGCGCTCGTCCACGAGTACGCGTGGGACGAGGCCGGCTTCGCGCTCGCCCGCGACGGCGACGCCATCGCGTGGGACGGCGGCGGCCGTCCGCTCGCTGTAGGGACGCGCGCCCGCTTCGGCTGGGACGCGTTGGACCGGCCGACCGAGGCGACCGTCGACGGCGTGGAGGTGCGGATGCGTTTCGGCGGCCGCGTCCGCGCGGACGCGCGCGGCACGCCGATCGCCATCGAGGCGGGCGCCCTGCGCATCTCCCTCTACGGCGACCACCGCTATCGCCACGTCGACTTCCGGGGCAACGTGAAGCTCGTGACCGACGCCGCCGGCCGCGTCGTGTCTCACACTCGCTTCCATCCCTACGGCTCCGATCGCGAGCACGGCACCCCGGACCCCGAGGCCGGCTTCGCGCAGGGCCGCTCCGCGGGCGACCTCGTCCTCCTCGGCACGCGCCTCTACGACCCCGACGTCGGCCGCTTCCTCGCGCCCGACCCGGTGTTCCAGCTCGTGAACCAGCACGCGTACGCGGACGGGAACCCGGTGTGGTTCTGGGACCCGGACGGACGGGTCTCGTCAGTTGCGATCGGGATCGGCATGGGGGTCGTAGGCATGATGGGGGGCGCAGCCGCGATCGCAGCTGGCGCGACGGTCGCGGGTGCAGCCGTGTTCGCGTTGGCCGCGGCCTTCACGATCGGCGTGGTGGCCGGGGATACCGGCATCGCGGGTCCCAGCGCAGGTTTCGCGGGGGCTGCCGTCGGCCTCCTGGCGAGGGCGGGACCCTTCGGGATCCCCGCCGCTGCGCTCTCTGGCTTCGCGATCGGACAGGCGTTCCAGGACCGCGGTGCGTCGTCCCCAGGTGCGAAGGAGGATCCCAATGAGCCGGACCCGGAGCCGGGCGGGGATGCGACCAAGGTTCTCGAACTCCACGCCGTCCCGTCCTCCTTCTTCGCTCCCGGTCCTCCGACCGGTGGGCCCTCCTCGCCTGGCTGCAGCCCGGTGGCCCTTGCGACGACCCCGGGGACGCGCCATCTCATTCTGCGGGTCGGCGGAGTCTTGCTCGCGCTGGGACTCGCGCTGGCCGCGGACCGACGATGGCCCGTGCGGAGGACGCGATGAGCGTGGAGCTTTCCTTCGGCGAGAAGCCTTCCTTGGTAGACGGCCTGCTGCTCCGCATGGCTCGGCGTCCGCCGCCGTCGCGCGGAACCGTGGCGCTGAGCTGGATCGTCGCGGGCGCGGGGGCCTTGCCGCTCTGGTGGAAGGCGAGGGACGCCTGGAGCGTCGACCGCGGCGAGGCGGAGGCCTGGGCGATGTGCCTGATCGCGCTGCTCCTGCTCGCCCTCGTCGCCGAGGCGTTTCACCGGAGCCTCCGACTCCTGGCGCGCTCCGGTGCCGTGGATCGAGTGGCGCACCCGGCCGGCGCGCCGGCGCCTAGGGGGGTGCGCGAGCCCGCTCGCGCCGCGGCGCCCGAGGTGCGCCTCGCCCGTGCATCGGCGCAGCTGAGCCGCATGGAGCAGGTGCGCTGGCTGCTTCCGCTCTTCGCGGCCGGGCAGATCGCCGCATCGGTCGGCGCTCTCGCGTGGTTCGATATCCCTCGGCCGCTCGACCTCGTGATCGCGGCGACCGCCGGGATGGCGGCGGTGATTCCGATCGCGCACGCGGCGGTGCGCCGCTGGGTGCGCCTCGTCGTCGCGTTGCAGGAGACGTCCGCGACGGCGCGCTGAGACGTCGGGCGAAGTGGGGGGTGGGCGGTGCGGTGCCGCCGGCCCCACCGCCTCACGCGTAGTGGCTGCGCCGCTTCACCGCGAGCTCGCGCTCGAGCTCGAAGATGCGGACCTTCTTCCAGCCCTCGGGCGCGTCCTCGTGCTTCTCGCCCTCGGCGCGGACGAACTTGTGGCCGAGGAGGCGGGTCGAGACGGCGCCGAGGTCGGGGCGTCCGGGGAGCTCGCGCTTGCCGAGGATCTCGGTCGCGGCGAACACGGTGTCGCCCGCGAAGAGCGGCGCCGTGTGGCGGCCGGTCGCGTAGCCGAGGTCGCCGAGCGCGTTGTCGCCCACGTCGGGCGACGAGAGGCCGAGGCACAGCACGAACGGGATGCCGCCGAACACGATGAGCTCGCCGCCCACGTACTGCTTCGGGTCGAGGTCGATCATGAACTGGTTGCAGTGCACCTGGCTCGTGTTGTCGAGGATCGCGGTCAGGTGGATGTGCTCGCTCGTCATCGTGCGGCCGCGCGAGTGCTCGATCCGCGTCCCCGGCTCGAGGTCCTCGAAGTAGGTGTCGGGGTTCGAGAGGTGCGCGAGCGCGCGGTAGTCGCGCCCGGGATCGTAGGGCGGGAGCCACAGCGCGCACTCGACCGGATCCGGCGCGATCTCCCCCTCGTCCAGCTTCGCCCCCACGTCCTGCTTGTAGACCTGCACCTTGCGCTGCCAGGTGGCGACGACCGCCCCGTCCCGCGCGCCGACGTTCTTCCGCGCGGTGGACTGGACGTGCACGATGCCGAGGTTCGGCCGGCTCTCCGAGCCGCGCACGCCCAGGACCTTCGTCTCCACCTCGATGGTGTCGCCGACGTAGACCGGCGCGCCGAAGCGCATGTCGATGTACTCGAGGTTCGCGCGCGCGTTCTCGGAGACGTCCTCCACGGTCTGGCTGAACGCGACGAGCATCACCAGCCCGGGCGGGCAGACCAGCCCGTCGAAGCCGTACGCGCGGGCGTAGCGCGCGTTCTTCGCGAGCGGGCTCGTCGTCATCGCGAACTCGGTGAAGGTGGTGAAGAGGCCCTCCGTGACCGTCTTCCCGCCCTTGTGCCGGAACACCTGCCCGAGCCGGAAGTCCTCGAGGTAGTTCCCGGTCTTCTTGCGGACGGTGCGGAACTCGGACACGGCGGCGCTCCTCGGGCGAGACGGCCGGACACTCTAGAGACCGCTCCGCGGCCGCGCCACGCGCCTGCGCCCGCGCGGGGCGTGCCCTATCCTGCGGCCGCCCCGCCGGAGGAGGCCGCTTGATCGTCGGCGTGCTGCGCGAAACCGCGCCCGGCGAGCGCCGCGTGGCGCTCGTGCCCGACGGCGTGCGGGCGCTGGCGAAGGCCGGGCTCGACGTGCGCGTCGAGGCGGGCGCGGGGGCGGGCGCCTCGGTCGCCGACGCGGAGTACGAGGAGGCCGGCGCGCGGGTCGAGGACGCCGCGGCGGTGCGCGCCGCCGCGCGGCTGCTGCTCGGCGTGCAGGCGCCGTCCGACGCCGCGGCCGACGCGCTCCGCCCCGGCACCGCGCTCGTCGCGCTGCTGCGGCCGCTCGACGAGCCGCAGCGCGCCGCGCGCCTCGCCGCGCGGGGCCTCACCGCGTTCGCGCTCGAGCTCGTCCCGCGCATCACGCGCGCGCAGGCGATGGACGTGCTGTCGTCGCAGGCCACGGTCGCCGGCTACCGCGCCGTCGTCCTGGCGGCCGAGCGGCTGCCGAAGATGTTTCCCATGCTCGTGACCGCGGCGGGCACGCTCGCGGCGGCCCGCGTGTTCGTGATCGGGGCGGGCGTCGCCGGGCTGCAGGCGATCGCGACCGCGAAGCGGCTCGGCGCGGTGGTGGAGGCGTACGACACCCGGCCGGCGGCGGCGGAGCAGGTGAAGAGCCTCGGCGCGAAGTTCGTCGAGCTCCCGCTCGAGGCCGAGGCCGCCGAGGACGCCGGCGGCTACGCGCGGGCGCAGAGCGAGGCCTTCTACGAGCGCCAGCGGCGGCTCATGGGCGAGCGCGCGGCGCGCTCCGACGTCGTCGTCGCGACGGCGCTCGTCCCCGGGCAGCGCGCGCCGCTCCTCCTCGACGAGGACGGCGTGCGCGGGATGCACGCCGGCTCGGTCGTCGTCGACCTCGCGGCGCCCAACGGCGGCAACTGCGCGTGCACGGTGCCCGGCGAGACCGTCGTCCGCCACGGCGTCACGATCGTCGGCGACACGAACCTCGCGAGCGCGATCCCGAGCGACGCGAGCGCCATGTTCAGCAAGAACGCCGTCGCGTTCGTGCGCCACCTGGTGCGGGACGGCTCGCTCGCGCTCGACCTCGGCGACGAGATCACGAAGGGGACGCTCGTCTGCCACGAGGGCGCGGTCGTCCACGAGGCCGTGAAGGCGAAGCTCGGGTAGGCTCTCGGGTAGGGCCTCGATTGCTCAGTCGGTGGCGAGGAAGGGCGGCACGTCGTCGCAGTCCACCCACTGGGTGCTCGTGATCTCGAGCTCGAACACGCCCTCGCTGTTGCCGTCGACGAGCGTGGGGTAGTCGCTGCCGGTGGGGCCCTCGGAGAGCGGCGCGTCGAAGTTGTGGAGCCTCGTCGCGAAGCCGAAGCCGCTCGAGCTCACGCCCTCGGACACGCTCACGAGGACGCTGTCGCCGCCGTACATGGCGTAGTGGCCCGAGAAGGGCGCGCTCTGGCCCGAGGCCGTGACGAAGTAGCCGTGGACCGGGCCGTACGAGCCGGGCTTGGTCTTCACCTTCTCCAGCAGATAGAAGCGGGTCTCCCCCGCGCCGGAGAGAGTTCCGCAGAGCTTCTTCGCGGCGCTCGGCGTGCTCACTCCGAACGCCGCCAGCGCGACGCACCCGAGCCCCGCCCAGCGCATCGTCCCGGTCATGTCCCCTCCTTCGCTCGCGCCGCGCGCTCCCGCTCCCGCTCGCAGAACGCCTCCACGAGCGCGGGCGGCCCGGCGGCCATGAAGCTCTCGATCAGCGTCTCCGGCTGGTTGTACACGCGCCGGAGGCCGCCGAAGTCCACGTAGACGCCGCCCGCCTCCGCGACCAGGCAGTCGCCGGCGCAGACGTCCCACTCGTTCTTCGGCGCGAGCGAGACGTTGAGGTCGCCGTCGCCCGCGGCGATGCAGCCGAGCTTCCACGCGATGGACCCCACCGGCCGCAGCTCCTTGAACCAGCCCGCGTGCGCCGCGAACTTGTCGCGGGAGATCTCCGTGCGGCTGGCGATGACGACGGCCTCCTCGAGCCGCTCGACGCGCGAGACGCGCGTGCGCGTCCCGTCGCGGAAGCAGCCGCCGCCCTGCGACGCCCAGATCGTCACGCCGGCGGCGGGGTTGTGGATCACGCCCACGACGGGGACGCCGCGCTCGGCGAGCGCGATCGACACGCAGAACTCGGGGATCTTGCGCGTGAACTCCTTCGTGCCGTCCATCGGGTCCACGATCCAGACGCGCGAGCGCTCGAGGCGCGACGGATCGGAGACCGTCTCCTCGGAGAGGATCGCGTCGGCGGGAAAGGCGCCGCGCAGCCGGCGCGCGATGGCGCGGTCGGACTCGAGGTCGGCGACCGTGACGGGGTTGTCCTCGGACTTCTCCCACGCCTCGGCGCCGCGCTCGTAGTGGCCGAGCAGGATGCGCCCGGCCTCGCGCGCGGCGTCGAGCGCGACTTCCAGCTCCCGGTCCCAAGGCATCGCGGCAGTATAATGGCGCCGTGCCGGGGCACGAGGACCAGCGCGGAGTCGAGCGCGGGAGCGAGCCGGAGCGCGAGCGCGAGGACGAGATGGGGTTCCTCGCCCGCGCCCCGCGGCCGGGCCCAGGGGTCGTCGTCGTCCCGGACGTGTGGGGGCTCTCCGACCTGTACCGCGGGATCGCGCGCCGCCTCGCGGGGGAGGGCCTGAGCGCCCTCGCGATCGACCCCTACCGGAAGACGGGCCGGCCTCGGCTTACGGACGTCGCCTCCGCGCTCGCGTGGATCCGCGAGCTGCCCGACCCGGTGGTGCTCGACACGATCCAGGACGCGGTCGACCGGCTCGCGGGCGATCCGGCCGTGGCCGGGGGGAAGGTGGGGATCACCGGCTTCTGCATGGGCGGGCAGTACGCGCTCCTCGCCGCCTGCGCGTGCCGCGGGCTCGCTGCGTGCGTCGCGTTCTACGGGATGCTCCGCTACGAGCCGGGTCTCGACCCGGGGAAGAAGCCGCGCGCGCCGCTCGACGCGCTTTCCGACCTCACGTGCCCCGTGCTGGGCCTCTACGGCGCGCAGGACGCCATCATCCCGGTCGCTGACGTGCGCGAGCTCGAGGCGCGCCTCGCGCGCACGGGCAGGCCGTTCGAGGTGCGCCTCTACGAGGACGCCGGCCACGCCTTCCTGAACGACACGCGCCCCGAGATGTACCGCCCCGCCGCCGCTCGCGACGCCTGGCCCCGCGCCGTCGCGTTCCTCCGCGAGCACCTCCACGCCCACGGAGGGGACGTTCCACAAAGCTGACGAGAGGGACAGTCCTGCGGCCGGCCCACGGGCCCGACCGTAGGGAGCTCGTGGAGCCGACGAGAGGGACACTCCTCGCGGCGGAGCGAGCGGGAGGAGTGTCCCCTTCGTCAGGCGAGTGGAGCGTCCCCTTCGTCTGTCGGGCGGGCGACGAGGAGGGCGAGGGTGCGCTGGCGGGTGCTCCAGCGCGTCGCGCGGGCGTCGAGTGCGATGGGGCGTCCGTCGGGCGCGCAGAGCCGGGTGGCGAAGCGGCGCGCCTCGCCCGCCTCGGCGACGGCGTCGAGCTCCGACCAGAGCGCCTCGCGGCACGCCTCCGGCACGAAGTCGAAGGCCGAGCGGCCCACGATCTCCTCGCGGCGCGCGCCGAGGAGCGCCGCGGCGGCCGGGTTCGCGTCGGCGATCCGGCCCGTGTCGGTCTCGATCGCGAGGAAGGGATCCGCCACGCGGTCGATCGCGGCCGGGACCGCGCGCCGGCTCGAGCGCACCGGGACGCCGCCCGCGCGGCGCGCGCCCTCCGAGCCGCGCAGCGCGTGGGCGAAGCGGGCCAGCGCGGGCTCGAGCGCCGCGCGCACCGCCGCGGCGCGCGAGCCGGCCACCTCGGCGCACGCGTCCAGCCAGGCGCGCAGGAGGGGCTCGACGCGCGCAGGCTCCGCCGCCACGCCGTCGAGCGCGGGCGAGGCCTGCGCCCCGTGCACGAGCGCCGCGACCGCGTACGAGCGGAGCCGGCGCAGCGCCTCCGCCTCCGCCGACGCCGCTGCGGGACGGCGCGCGCCCAGCGCGCGCGCGAGCGCCGCCTCGATGGCGCGCCGCTCCGCGAGCAGCCAGGACGCAAGCGCCCGCTCGTCCCCCACGCGGCCAGTCTACCGCGGCGCGCCGCGGCGCGTGGGCGCGGCGCGCCGGCCCGCGCGGCTGCCCGGCGGGCGGCGCCGCGCGCGGGGCGCGCGGCCGCGCGGCTACAATCCGGCCCTGCGACGGAGGCGCCATGGAGGCGGACGACTGGCGGCGGATGGATCTCGCCGCGCCGACCGAGGAGCACGCGCTCCTCGCGCGGACCGTGCGCGAGTTCACCGAGCGCGAGGTCGAGCCGCAGGCGGCCGAGCACGACCGCCGCGAGGCGTTCAACCACGCGCTCTTCCGCCGGGCCGGCGAGCTGGGCCTCCTCGGCGTCACGTTGCCCGAGGAGCTCGGGGGCGCCGGGCTCGACGCGACCGCCGCGGTCCAGGTGTGCGAGACGCTCTCCACCTCGGATCCCGGCTTCACGCTCGCCGTGATGGCGCACGCGATCCTCTTCGCGCAGAACGTGAACGTGAACGGGGACGAGGCGCAGCGGCGGCGGATCCTGCCGAAGGCCGCGTCCGGCGCGTGGATCGGCGGCCTCTGCATGACCGAGCCGTCGGTCGGCACGGACGTCCTCGCGATGGCGACGCGCGCGAAGCGCGACGGGGACGTCTACGTCCTCGACGGCGTGAAGACGTTCATCACGAACGGCGGCATCGACGAGCACACGCTCGGCGACTGCTTCGTCGTCTACGCCGCCACCGGCCCGCGCGAGATCACCGCCTTCCTCGTCGAGAAGGGGATGCAGGGCTTCCGCCTGGGCCAGAAGTGGAAGGACAAGCTCGGGATGCGCGCCTCGTTCACCGCGGAGCTGGTGCTCGACGGCGTGCGCGTCCCGGCGGCGAACCGCCTCGGCGAGGAGGGGCAGGGGACGCTGCAGATGATGCGCAACCTCGAGATCGAGCGGCTCTGCCTGGCCGCGATGTCGCTCGGCATCGCGCAGCGCTGCCTCGAGACGATGATCCGCTACGCGAACGAGCGTCGCAGCTTCGGGGTCCCGCTGCGCGAGCACGGCCAGGTGCAGCGCTACGTCGCGGAGAGCTTCGCGGAGTACCGCGCCGCGCGCGCGCTCGTCTACGACACCGCGCGCCGCATGGACCTGCGCGCCACGGGCCAGCGCGTCGCCGCCGATGCCTCGAAGCTCTTCGCCTCGCAGGTCGGAAAGCGCGTGGCGGACGCCGCGATCCAGGTGCTCGGCGGCTACGGCTACATGGGCGAGTACGTCGTGGAGCGGCTGTGGCGGGACGCGAAGCTGCTCGAGATCGGCGGCGGGACGCTGGAGGCCCACCACAAGAACCTCGCGAAGGACCTCGCGCGGGACCCGGCGCTGGTGCGGAGCTGAGGGGCGTGGGCGCGGCGGACGGCGCGGCCCCGGAGCCCGATGCGCTCGCGGGCCGCCTCGCGCGCTGGTGCGCCGCGCAGTGGGGCCGCGCGCCGGACGAGGTGCGCGTGCACGGGCTGCGGCGGCTCGCGGGCGGCTCGTCGCGCGAGACCTGGTCGTTCGACCTCGAGCTCGCCGGTGCGCTCCTCCCGCTCGTGCTGCGCCGCGATCCGCCGGGCCGCACGGGCGCGGGCGAGAGCGACCGCGGCCTCGAGTTCCGCGTCGTGAAGGCGGCCTTCGAGGCCGGCGTCCCGGCGCCGCGGCCGCACTTCGCGTGCGCGGACCCCGCGGTGCTCGGGACGCCCTTCTACCTGATGGACCGCGTGGAGGGCGAGGCGCTGCCGCGCCGCCTCCTGCGCGACGACCGCTACGCGGGCGCGCGCGAGAAGCTGCTGCCGCAGCTCGCGGAGGCCGCGCTGCGGATCCACCGCGTCCCGCCCGAGCTCCCCGCGCTGGCCGGTCTCCCCGCCCCCCCGCCCGGCGTCTCGCCCGCGCTCGCGGAGCTCGAGCGCGTGAGCGAAGGCATCCGCGCGCTCGCGGCGGAGCCGCACCCCGTGCTCGCGCTCGCCGAGCGTTGGCTGCGCGCCCGCCTCCCGGCGCCGGAACGGCTCGCCCTCGTCCACGGCGACTTCCGGGTCGGAAACGTCCTCTTCGACGAGGGCGGCCTGCGCGCCGTGCTCGACTGGGAGCTCTGCAAGCTGGGCGACCCCGTCGAGGACCTCGGCTGGCTCTGCACGCGCGCCTGGCGCTTCGGGCGCGACGACCTTCCGGCCGGCGGCCTCGGGACGCGCGAGGCGCTGCTCGCGGCGTACCGCGACGCGGGCGGCGGCGACGTCGACCCGGCGCACCTGCGCTTCTGGGAGGCGATGGGCAGCTACAAGGTCGCGCTCGTCTTCATCCAGCAGTCCTGGGTGTACCGGAGCGGCCGGCTTCCCTCGCTGGAGCTCGCGTCGCTCGGGCGCCGCACCGCGGAGGCGGAGGAGGAGCTCGTGCGCCTGATGGAGGAGTCGCCGTGAACGACGAGCCCGCGGCCGAGGCGCTCCTGCGCGCCGTGGAGCGGTTCCTGGAGCGCGACGTCGTGCCGCTCCTCGACGGCGTCCCGAAGTTCCACGCGCGCGTCGCGGCGAACGTCGTGGCGATGGTGGCGCGCGAGCTCGAGCTCGAGGACGCGCAGCTCGGCGGCGAGTGGCGCCGCCTGGGCGTCCTCCTCGGCGACGACGCGCCGCTCCCGCCGGGACGTGCGGAGCGCCGCGCCGGCCTCGTCGCGCGCAACGAGGCGCTCGTGCGCCGCATCGAGGCGGGCGAGGCCGACGCGGGGCCCTTCCGCGTGGCCTTGCTCGAGCACCTGCGCGTCACCGTGGCCGACAAGCTCGCGGTCTCGCGGCCGCCGCGGCAGCGCTGATGCCGGAGACGCTGCGCACCGCGACACGCGAGGGCGTCGGCGAGATCGTCCTCGCGCGTCCGGCCGAGTACAACACCATCACGCCCGCCCTGCGCGACGAGCTGGCGGCTGCGATCGACGCCGCCGACGCCGACCGCGACGTGCGCGTGATCCTGCTGCGCGCCGAGGGCCCGGCGTTCTGCGCGGGCTACGGCCTCGACTGGGCGACGGAGGCGCAGGCGCGGGAGGGCGCCGGCGCCGCGCGGCCCGGGGGCGCGCCGGGCGAGGCCGCCGCGCCGGCGCGCGCGGCGGCGGAGGCAGACGCCGCGGCGTCCGGCGTCCGCGCGCGGCCCTGGGCGCCCGGACGCGCGCGCAGCGGGCGCGCGTGGGACAGCGTCGCGGACTACCGGATGATGTCCCGCTTCGTCGAGACGTACCTCAAGCTCTGGTACGCGAAGAAGCCGACCCTCGCGGCCGTGCAGGGCTGGTGCATCGGCGGCGGCACCGACCTCGTGCTCTGCGCGGACCTCGTCGTCGCCGCGGAGGGCGCCGTCTTCGGCTACCCGCCGGCGCGCGTCTGGGGGACTCCGACGACCGCCCTCTGGGTCTACCGCATGGGGCTCGAGCGCGCGAAGCGCTACCTCCTCACGGGCGACGAGATCCCGGCGCCGAAGGCCGCGGAGCTCGGCCTCGTGCTGGAGGTGGTGCCGGACGCCGAGCTCGAAGCGTACGCGTTCGCCCTCGCCCGGCGCATGGCCGAGGTCCCGCTCGAGCAGCTCGTGATGCTGAAGCTGCTCTGCAACCAGACCGTCGAGAACATGGGGTTCGCGTCGAGCCGCCTCCTCGGCACGCTCTTCGACGGGATCGCGCGCCACACGCAGGAGGGCCTCGACTTCGTGGCGCGCGCGCGCGAGGTGGGCTTCCGCGAGGCCGTCCGCGAGCGCGACGACCCCTTCGCCGACTACGGCTCGCGGCCGAAGCGCGACCGCCGGCCGCGCTGAGCGGGCCGAGCGGGCGCGCGGATCAGGGCCGCGCGGGCGGGGCGGGGAGGGGATGGAAGAGCGGCTTCCCGCGAGGGCGGTAGCCGGCGACCGCCTGCCGGCCCTCGGCCGAGGCGAGCCAGTCCGCCAGCGCGCGCGCCTCGGCGTGCTTCAGCCCGGGACGTCGCGCGGGGTTCAGCAGGATCACGGAGTACACGTTGCGGAGCTCGGCTGCCCCGCGCACGAGCGCGACCAGCGCGCCCTTGTTGCGGAAGGTGTCCCACGTCGCCTCGTCGACGAGCGCGTACGCGGGGAGCTGCGCCGCGGTGTTGAGCGTCGCGCCCATGCCCGCGCCGAGCTCGCGGTACCAGTCGCCGGGCGCGCCGCGCGGATCGACGCCGGCCCGCTCCCAGAGGCGCAGCTCCGCCCTGTGCGTGCCGCTGTCGTCGCCGCGCGAGGCGAAGGGCGCGCGCGCCGCGGCGACCCGGCGCAGCGCCTCGGCCGGGTCCTCGACGCCGCGCACGCCGGCCGGGTCGTCGCGCGGCCCGACGAGGAGGAGCTCGTTGTAGAAGAGCTCGCGGCGCTCGGCGCCGTGGCCGGCCGCGACGAACGCCTTCTCCGCGTCGCGGTCGTGCACGAGGACGAGATCCACGTCGCCGCGCGCGGCGAGCGCGAGCGCCTGGCCCGTGCCGACGGCGATCGCCTGCACTTCGATCCCGCTCTTCGCCTGGAAGACGGGGAGCAGCGCGTCGAGTAGGCCCGAGTCGCGCACCGACGTGGTGGACCCGAGCCGCAGCGTCGCGGCGCCCTCCGCCCAGGCCGGCGCCGCGAGCGCCGCGCTCGCGAGGAGGGCCCCCACGGCCCGCGCCGCCCGCCGCCACGGCCCCACGCGCGCCCGCCTCACCACAGCAGCTCGCCCTTCAGGAACGCGTGCGCCTCCGCGCTGCGCGGGCGGTCGAAGAACTCCGCCGCGTCCGCCTGCTCGAGCAGTCGACCGCCGTGCATGAACCAGACCTCCTCGGCGAGCCGGTGCGCCTGCGCGAGGTCGTGCGTCGTGAGGACGACGGTCGCCCCCTCGGCGGCGATCGCGCGCACGAGCGTCTCCACCGCAGCCGTCGCGCCCGGGTCGAGCGCCGAGGTCGGCTCGTCGAGGAAGAGCACCTCCGGCTCCAGCGCCCAGGCGCGCGCCAGCGCCACGCGCTGCTGCTCCCCGACGGAGAGCCGGCGCGCCGCGTGGCGCGCGCGCTCCGCGAGCCCGGTCGCGGCGAGCGCCGCGTCGACGCGCCGCCGCCGCGCGCCGCGCGGGAGGCCGCGCAGGCGCAGCGGCCAGGCGACGTTCGCGGCCACCGAGCGCCGCAGCAGCACCGGCCGCTGGAACACCATGGCCTGGCGCCGCGCCGGGCCGCCGGCCGCGCCCGGCCCGAGCCAGCGCACGCGGCCCGAGGTGGGCGCGACGAGGCCGTGGCACAGGCGCAGCGTGAGCGTCTTCCCCGCTCCGTTCGGGCCGAGGAGCACCGTGAGGCGGCCGGGGACGAGCCTGGCGGAGACGTCCTCCACGAGCCAGCGGTCGCCGGCGGGCGCGCGCAGCGAGACGCGCTCGAGCGCGAGCGGGAGGATCGGGGGCGCCGGCTCAAACATGCCGCAGGCTCGCCTGGCGGAGCGCGTAGGCGCCTCCGTTGAGGAGCACCGAGACGCCGATCAGCAGCATGCCGAGCGCGAGGGCGAGCGCGAGGTCGCCGCGGCTCGTCTCGAGCGCGATCGCGGTCGTCATGACGCGGGTCGCGTGCGCGATGTTGCCTCCGACCAGGATCACAGCCCCGACCTCGCCGAGCGCGCGCCCGAGCCCCGCGAGCACGGCGATGAAGAGCTGCGCGCGTCCCTCGAGGACGAGCGTGGGGAGCATCCGCCAGCGGCCGGCGCCGAGCGAGCGGAGCTGGTCGCCGTACTCCTCCGCCAGGGCCTCGACGGTCGAGGCGGCGAGCGCCGTCACGATCGGCGCGACGAGGAGGGCCTGCGCGATCACCATCGCCGCCGGCGTGAACAGGAGCCCGAGCCCGCCGAGCGGGCCCGAGCGCGAGAGCAGGAGGTACACGAGCAGGCCCACGACCACGGGCGGCAGCCCGAGCAGCGCGTTCACGAGGACGCGCAGCGCGCCCCGGCCGGGGAAGCGCACGGCGCCGAGCACGGCGCCGAGCGGGATCCCGGCGGCGCAGGCGCACGCGAGCGCGGCGAGCGAGACGCGCAGCGAGAGCGCGACGATCTCCACGAGCGCCGGGTCCCGCTCCGCGAGCAGCCGGAGGGCCGTCGCGAACGCCTCCGCGAAGTCGCGCACCGACGCCGGGCGCTACGCGAAGCGCCGGAGCTCCCGGCGCGCGATCACCATCTTGTGGACCTCGTCCGGGCCGTCCGCGATGCGGAGCGCGCGCCCGTGGCGCCACATCGCCGCGATCGGCGTGTCGTCCGACATGCCGAGCGAGCCGAGGCACTGGATCGCGCGGTCGAGCACGTTCATCATCATGTTCGGCACGACCACCTTGATCATCGAGATCTCCTGGCGCGCCGTCTTCTTGCCGTACTTGTCCATCTTCCAGGCCGCGTAGAGCGTGAGGAGGCGCGCCTGGTCGATCTCCATGCGCGACGTGGCGACCCATTCCTGCACGAACTGCTTCTCGCCGAGCGGGCCGCCGAACGCGACGCGGGAGTTCGCGTGGCGGCACATGATCTCGAACGCGCGCTCGGCCTGCCCGATCGCGCGCATGCAGTGGTGGATGCGGCCGGGGCCGAGGCGGGCCTGGGCGATCATGAAGCCGGCGTTCTCGGGGCCGAGGCGGTTCGTGACGGGCACGCGGCAGTTCTCGTAGCGGATCTCGCAGTGGCCGCCGCCGCCCGCGTGGCCCATCACGGAGACGGCTCGGACGATGCGGAACCCCGGCGTGTCGGTCGGGACGATGATCTGGCTCTGGCGCTCGTGCGGGACGCCCTTCGGGTTGGTGGCCGCCATCACGATCGCGAAGCTCGCGCCGATCGCGCCCGACGTGTACCACTTGTGTCCGTCGATCACGTATTCGTCGCCTTCGCGGCGCGCGGTCGTGCGCAGCCCGGTCGGGTCCGCGCCCGACACCTCGGGCTCCGTCATCGAGAAGCACGAGCGCACGTCGCCCTCGAGCAGCGGGCGCAGGAAGCGCTCCTTCTGCTCGGGCGTGCCGAACTCGGCCAGGATCTCGGCGTTGCCGGTGTCCGGCGCCTGGCAGTTGAAGACGCGCGGGGCGATCGGGCTGCGGCCCATGATCTCGCAGAGCGGCGTGTACTCGAGGTTCGTGAGGCCGGAGCCCCACTCGGAGTCGGGCAGGAAGAGGTTCCAGAGCCCGATCCCCTTCGCCTTCGCGCGCAGCTCCTTCATGATCGGCGGCTCGGCGTGCGGGTCGCCCGAGGCCTCCACCTGCTCCACGTAGGTGCGCTCGTTCGGGTAGACGTGGTCGTCCATGAAGCGCTGGAGCTGTTCCTGGATCATGCGGGCGCGGTCGGAGAGCTCGAAGAGCATGGGGTCTCCTGTTCGTCGGGCCGAGGCGGGGGCGCCTCAGGGGATCACGTGGACCTTCACGGCGCCGGCCTTGCGGTCCGCGGCGAGCGCGAACGCGCGCTCCGCGTCGGCGAGGGGAAGCGCGTGCGTCGCGAGCCGCGCCGCGCGCTCGCGCTCCGCGTCGAGGACGCGCGCGGCGGCGGCGAAGTCGCAGGGCTCGTCGCTGCGGGCGTAGCAGTACGACCACGCGAGCGTCGCCTCCTTGAGGAGGAGGGGCAGCGTGTCGAGCCGCACCGGGCCGAGGAAGAGGCCGAGGACGGCGACGGCGCCGCCGCGGCGCACCGCGGCCGCGGCCGCATTCAGCGTGTCGGCCGTGCCGCCCACGGTCTCGAGCACGACGTCGAACGAGGCCTGCGCGCCGGCCGCCGCGAGCGCGCCGGGCGCGGTCTCGGCCTCGCCCAGCACCCGCGCCGCGCCGAGCTCGCGCGCCAGCCGCGCCTGCGCCTCGTGGCGCGCGCCGATCCACACCTCGCCGGCTCCGAGCGCGCGCGCGGCGAGGAGCGCGAGGAGGCCGAGGCTGCCGGCGCCGAGGACGAGCACGCGCTGGCCCGGCGCGAGGCCCGCGCGGCGCAGGCCGCGCACCGCGACCGCGGTCGGCTCGGCGAGCGCCGCGACGCGGGGGTCGAGGTCGCCCGGGAGCGGGAACGCGCGCCGCGCCGGCACCACCACGTACTCGGCGAAGCCGCCGTGCGCGTGCACGCCGAGCAGCGCGCCCTCCGGACACACCGCCTCGAGGCCGCGCCGGCAGGCGTCGCAGCGCCCGCAGCTCCGGAGCGGCTCCACCGCGACGAGCGTCCCCGGCGCCGGCCCGCGCACGCCTTCGCCGAGCGCGTCCACCACGCCGGCGAGCTCGTGGCCGGGCGCGAGGCCGCGCTGGACCAGGCCGACCGAGCGCAGGTGCAGGTCGCTGCCGCAGATCCCGCACGCGCGCACCCGCACGCGCAGCTCGCCGGCCCCCGGCTCGGGACGCGGGAGCGCCGCCGCCGCGAGCGCGCCGCCCTCGCCCCACACCACCGCGCGCATGGACCCGCCCGGCACGACGGGAACGTATCGCACCCGCTTCGCGGGCGTGCCCCGAGCCCGCCGCGGCGACGTGCCGCGCGCGCGGCTCAGAGCCCGAGCCGCGCCTCCGCGGAGGCCAGCGCGGCGGGGTCGCGCACCGGCAGCGAGCACTCGGTGCCGCGGCAGATCCAGGCCGTCGCGCGGCCGTCCTCGGGCACGCGACCCTCGAGCCACGCGGGGTCCAGCCCTTCGGGGCGCGCGCCCGGCGCCGCGACGATCACGGCGTCGTCGGGCCCGAGCGCGAGCCGCGCGCGCCGCGCGAGCTCGCGCGTCCCGGCGTCGCCCGGCGCGCCGACGACGACCGCCGCGGCGAAGCCGCGCGCGTGGGCCGCCGCCGCGCGCAGCAGCGTCGGGAAGGCGAGCGGCGCCTGCTCGAGGACGTAGGCGTGCGTGCGGATCACGCGCTCGGCGACGCGTTGCAGGTCCGCGCGCCCCGAGAGCGACGCTGCGCGCAGGAGCCCGAGCACCGCGTAGCCCGTCGACTCCGGCGTCGCCCCGTCGTGGTCCGAGCGCGGCCGGTGCACGAGCGGCTCGCCGTCGTCCGGCGTGAGGAAGAGGTCGCCTTCGGAAGGGTCGAAGAAGTGCGCGACGATCTCCTCGGCGATCCCGAGCGCGGCCGCCAGCCAGCGGTCGCCCGCGCCGGCGCGGTAGAGGTCGAGCATCGCGGCGAGGGCGGCCGCGCAGTCGTCGAGGAAGGCGCGCTGCTTGGCGCGGCCGTCCGCGTAGACGCGCAGCAGGCGGCCGTCCGCGTCGCGCAGCTTCGCGAGGAGGAAGTCGCCGACCTCGGCGGCCTGCGCGACGAGCGCGCCATCGCCGAGGAGGGAGCCGGCGAGCGCGAGCCCCGACGCGGCGAGCCCGTTCCACGAGGCGACCCGCTTGCGGTCCGTGCCCGGCGCGACGCGCCGCGCGCGCGCCGCGTGGAGCGCCGCGCGCTCCGCCGCGAGCTCTCCGCGCGGACGGCGCGCGAGGTCCCACAGCACGCTCGTCCCGCGCTCGAAGTTGCCCGCGGGCGTCACGCCGTACGCGGCGCAGAAGGCCTCGCCGCGCTCGGGGCCTAGCGCGGCGCGCACGTCGTCGGGCGTCCAGACGTAGAAGCGCCCCTCCTCGCCCTCGCTGTCGGCGTCCTGGCTCGCGTAGAAGCCGCCGTCGTCCGCGCGCATCTCGCGCGCGAGCCAGGCGGCCGTCTCGCGCACGGGCCAGAGGAGGTCGTCGTCCGCCGCGCCGCCGCGCCGCCACGTTTCGGCGTAGACGCGCAGGAGCTGGCCCTGGTCGTAGAGCATCTTCTCGAAGTGCGGAACGCCCCAGTGCTCGTCCACGCAGTAGCGGTGGAACCCGCCGCCGAGCTGGTCGTACAGCCCTCGTCGCGACATCTCGCGGCAGGTGTGGACCAGGAACTCCTGCACGTCGGCCGCCTCGGCCGCCGGGAGGGCGTCCTGCGCGGCGAGCAGGAGCTCGAGGTTCGTGGGCGTCGGAAACTTCGGCGCTCCGCCGATCCCTCCGTGCACGCGGTCGGCGCGGTCCATGAGGGCGCGCGCCGCCGCCGCGAGGCTCTCCGCGTCGGGGAGCGCGCGGGCGATCCCCGCCGGCCGCGCGCGCAGCGCCTCCACGATGCGCTGCGAGGTGTCGTCGACCTGGCCGCGCTGGTCGCGGTACGCGCGCGCCACGGCGCGCAGGACGTCGCGGAACGCGGGCAAGCCGTGGCGCGGCTCGGGCGGGAAGTAGGTGCCGCCGTAGAACGGGCGGCCCTCCGGCGTGCAGAACACCGTGAGCGGCCAGCCGCCGTGCCCGAGGAGCCGCACCACCGTGTCCATGTAGATCTGGTCGACGTCGGGCCGCTCCTCGCGGTCGACCTTCACGGGGACGAACAGCTCGTTCATGAGCGCCGCCGTCTCCGGGTCCTCGAACGACTCGCGCTCCATCACGTGGCACCAGTGGCAGGCGCTGTAGCCGATCGAGACGAGGAGCGGGCGGTCCTCGGCGCGCGCGCGCGCGAGCGCCTCGGGGCCCCAGGGATGCCAGTCCACCGGGTTGTGCATGTGCTGGCGGAGGTAGGCGCTGGTCTCGGACGCGAGGCGGTTCGCGGGTCGGGTCGCGTGGGGTTCGGCGGTCATCGGGAGAGGGTAGCGCTCGGCGGTGCGCCGCCGGCGCGCGCGCGGCGCCGCGCGGTCCTCGCGCGGCGCGGCTCGGGGGGAACGCGTAGCTTCTCGGCGTGGACCCCGTCGTCCTCCACCCCGGCCGCGATCGGGCGGTGCGGCGCCGGCATCCGTGGGTGCTCTCCGGCGCGGTCGCGCGCGAGCCCGGCGACGGCGCCCCCGGCGCGCTGGCGCGCGTGGTGTCCGCGGAGGGCGAGACGCTCGGCTGGGGCGACTACGCGCCGCGCTCGCAGATCCGCGTCCGGCTGGTCGCGTTCGGCAAGGAGGCGCCCGCGTCCGACTGGCTCGCGGCGCGTCTGCGGGCGAGCGCGGCGCGCCGGGCCGCCGACCCGCTCCTCGCCGGCACCGATGCGCTGCGGCTCGCGAACGCCGAGGGCGACGGGCTTCCGGGGCTCGTGCTCGACCGCTACGCCGGCGTCGTCGCGGTGCGCGTCTCGACGGCGGCGATGGCGGCGCGGCGCGAGGAGATCGCGGCCTTCGCGGCCGCGCTTCCCGGGGTGGCGTCCGTCGTCGCGCGCGACGACGCGACCGCCGCGCGCCGCGACGGCTTCGCCGCCGCGGCCGGCGTCCTCGCGGGCGCCCAGCCCGAGGCGCCCGTCGAGATCGACGAGCGCGGGCGCCGCTACCGCGTCGACGTCGCGCGCGGTCAGAAGACGGGCTTCTACCTCGACCAGCGCGACGCGCGCGACCTCGTGGAGTCGCTCGCCGCGGGGCGCCGCGTGCTCGACCTGTTCGCCTACACGGGCGGGTTCGCGGCGGCCGCGGCGCGCGGCGGGGCGCGGGCCGTCACGCTGGTGGACTCGTCCTCGGCGGCGCTCGCGCTCGCGCGCGAGCACGTGGAGCGCAACCGGCGCGGCGCGTGCGAGCTCGAGGTCGTGGAGGGCGACGCGTTCGAGGCGGCGCGACGGGTCGCCGGCCGCTTCGACCTCGTCGTCGTGGACCCGCCGCCCCTCGCGCGCCGGAGCGCCGACGTCCCGCGCGCGTCGCGCGCCTACAAGGACGTGTTCCTGCACGCGCTGCGCGCGGCGGAGCCCGGCGCCTTCCTGCTCCTCTTCCGCTGCTCGCACCACGTCTCGCGCGACCTCCTGCGCAAGATCGCGTTCGGCGCCTCGCTCGACGCAGGCCGCCCGGTGCAGGTCCTGCGTGAGCTCGGCGCGCCGTCGGACCACCCGGTCGCGCTCGACCACCCGGAGGGCGAGTACCTGAGCGGGCTGCTGCTGCGCGCATGAGCGCCCGGGCTCCGCGCGATCGGTTCGCGAGAGGCCGGGCGTGAACGCGCGCGCGGCCGCGGCGCGCGAGCTGCCGCCCGCGGTGGCGGACGCGATCGCGCGCGCTCGCGCCCGTCTCGCCTCGATCGGGGCCGTGCGCGAGGCGCTCCTCCTCGACGCCGCGACCGGAGCCGCGCCGCGCGACGCGCTCGTCGCGGCCGCGCTGGAGGCGCAGGACGCGCGCGGCGCGCTCGGGCCGCTCGTCGCGGGCGACGCGCCCGGGCCGGGGGTCGCGAGCTCCGCCGACGCGCTCGGCTGGCTGGCTGCGCTCGGGACGTGCCGCGGCCCCGCCGTGGAGCGCGCCGTCGGCTTCCTCGTGGCGGCGCAGGGGCCCGACGGCGGCTGGCGCGATCCGGCCGCGGCGAGCGAGGAGGCCGAGGCCGCGCTCACCGCCGCCGTGGCCGCGGCGCTCGCTCGCGCGCCCTCCGCGCGGCACTCCGCGCTCCGGCGCGCGGGCGCGGCGCTCGAGGCGCGCTGGTCGCGCGAGCGCGTCCAGGCCGGGAGCTACCCCTCGATCGCCGGCTACCTCGCCGCGCTCTCGGTGCTTCCCACCGACGTCGAGATCGCCGACGAGGCGCTCCAGTGGTGCGGGCGCGAGCTCGAGCGGGGCTTCCGGACGGGCCGCTTCGGGCCGGTCGCGGTGGCGTCCGTCTTCCTGCGCTGCGAGGCGGCCGCGCTTCCCGGCGCTCGGCTCGACGCCCGCGAGGTCGGGCGCGCGCTCCTCGCGGCGCAGCAGGAAGACGGCGGCTTTCCGGGCGACGGCCCGCCCGCGCGCCTCGCCTGCGAGGCCGCGCTCGCGCTGCGTCACCTCGCGCCCGCCCTCCGCTGACGCGCGGGCCGCGCCGCGGGTACCCTCCCGCGCCCATGGCCGTGAACCTCGCCGCGCTCCACGAGGCGATCGCCGAGGCCGTCCCGGCGCGCGAGTGCCTCGTCTGGCGCGCGCGGCGCCTCACCTGGGAGGACGTGACCGAGCGCACGCGCCGGCTCGCGGACGTGCTGCGCCGCCACGGGCTCGGCTGCCGGCGCGAGCGCGACGGCCTCGCGAGCCACGCGTCCGGCCAGGACCACGTCGCGCTCTACCTCCTCAACGGGAACGAGTACCTGGAGGGCATGCTCGGCGCGTACAAGGCGCGCGCCGTCCCCTTCAACGTGAACTGGCGCTACGTCGACGACGAGCTCCTCTACCTCTTCCGCGACGCCGACGCGCGCGCCGTGATCTACCACGGCCGCTTCGCGCCGGTTCTGGAGCGCATTCGGGCCCAGCTTCCCGACGTGCGCCTCTGGCTCCAGGTCGCCGACGAGACGGGCCACCCCCTCCTGCCCGGCGCGCTCGACTACGAGAAAACGCTCGCGGCCGCGGAGCCGGCGTCCCCGCGCGGCCTCTCGCCCGACGACCTCTACGTGCTCTACACCGGCGGGACGACCGGCATGCCGAAGGGCGTCCTCTGGCGCCAGGACGACGTCTTCCACGCGGCGCTGGCGCCGCGCCGGACCCCGCCCACGGTGGCGGCGCTCGTCGCCCGCGCGCGCGAGCGCCCGGGACCGCGCGCGCTCCCGGCGCCGCCCTTCATGCACGGCGCGGCGCACTGGATGGCGTTCGCGATGTGGTTCGTGGGCGGGACCGTCGTCGTGCAGTCGCGGCCCGAGAGGCTCGACCCGCACGACGTCTGGGCGACGGTGGAGCGCGAGCGCGTCGAGGCGCTCACGATCGTGGGCGACGCGTTCGCGGCCCCGCTCCTCGAGGCGCTGCGCGAGCGCGCATACGACCTCTCCTGGCTGCGGCTCCTCACCTCGGGCGGCGCGATCCTCTCGGCCCACCGGAAGGCGGAGCTGCTGGCGCGGCTTCCCGCACTCCGCATCACGGATACGCTCGGCTCGTCGGAGAGCGGCCAGCAGGCGACGCAGGTCGCGCGCGCGGGGGGCTCCGCGACCACCGGCGACTTCGAGCTCTCCGACGACAACGTGATCCTGAACGACGCGCTCACGGCGCCCGTCGCGCCGCGGAGCGGCGAGGAGGGCTGGCTCGCGCGCCGCGGCCGCGTTCCGCTCGGCTACTACAAGGATCCCGAGAAGACGGCGCGCACCTTTCCCGTGGTCGCCGGCGTGCGCTACGCCGTGCCGGGCGACCGCGCCGTCGCGGAGCGGGACGGGCGGCTGCGCCTCCTGGGACGCGCGAGCGTCACCATCAACACGGGCGGCGAGAAGGTGTTCGCCGAGGAGGTCGAGCACGCGCTGAAGCAGCATCCGGACGTGCGCGACGCGGTCGTGGTCGGGACGCCGAGCGAGCGCTTCGGCCAGCAGGTGACCGCCGTCGTGCAGCTGCGGGACGGCGCCGCGCCGTGCGAGGACGCGCTGCGCGAGGCCGTGCGCGTCCAGCTCGCCCCGTACAAGGTTCCGCGCGCCTTCGTATTCGTGCCGGAGGTGCTGCGCGCTCCGAGCGGGAAGGCGGACTACCGCTGGGCGGTGAAGGCGGCGGAGGAGGGGCTGCCCGCGCGCGCGCGCGGCTAGCGATTCCTCGTGCGCGGTCCCTTGCCGCGCTCCACCTGCGCGCGCGTGGCGCGCGCCTTCGGCGAGACGCTGCGGGTCACGGCCTTGTGCTCGAGCGCCGTGCCGCCTCGCATCCGGTTCGCGGAGCGCCGCGTGGACTTGCGCGAGGGCTCGGTGCGCGAGTCCTCCAGGGCGGCCGTCATGCCCGCCGTGTTGCGCTTCGTGTTGCGTCGCGCCGTGGCCCCGTAGCCGGCCTCGCGGTCGGTCGCGCTCGTCCCCGCCGCCGCCGTGTCGACGTAGACGTCGCGGCGGCGCTTCTCGGGGCGCGCGAGCGCGCGCTCGAGGTTCGCGGCGGCGTGGCCGACGCGCCGGTCGATCAGGCTGCCCTCGTCGCCCGGGATCGGCCGCACGCCCGGCGTGCGCCCCGTGCCTGCGGCTCCCTGCGCGGCTCGGGCGGGCGCCCCCGACGCGGTCCGCGCGCGCTGGAACGCGCGCCGCAGCGCGCGGTCCACGGCGTCGGCCGTGCGCGCGGCGAGCTCTCCCAGGTCGCTGCCGCGCTCCTCGACGACGACGGCCGGAAGCTCCGCGAGCGAGACCTTCACCTTGCAGACGCGGTCGAACCCCGTCTCGGCGGCTTCCTGCGCGTCGATCCGCGCGGTCGCGCGCTCGATGCGCGCGGCGTGGGGGCTCAGGCGGCGCGCGAGCTCGACGCGCAGGCGCTCGCGCGCCTCGTCGGGCAGCGGGATGCCGCTCCGAATCGAGAGCGGCGCCACGTCGACGGGGGTCGGGCCGCGCGCCCCGCGCTTCGCGGGAGGACGAGCACTCGCCGAGCGGGCTCGTGCTGCCATACGCTGAGGGTAGCCCAGCGGTGGGCCGCGCTCTCGCCCCGCGCACGGGACCGCGATGGACTCCTCTTCGCACCGCCCGCGAGACGCAGCGCGCCGCGCGGCGCGCGCGCGCCGGCGAGGCGTGCGGGCGCGGCGTGGGGCGTGACGTGGAGCGGCGCCCCTTCGGCGCGCTCGCGTGCCCGGTGCCGGTCGTCGGCCAGGGCACCTGGAACCTCGAGCTCGGCGAGCGCGCCGCGGCGATCGCGGCGCTGCGGCGCGGGCTCGACCTCGGCGCGACGCACGTCGACACCGCGGAGATGTACGGCGACGGCGAGGCGGAGACGTGGATCGGGGAGGCGATCGCAGGACGCCGCGACGACGTGTTCCTCGTCTCGAAGGTCCTCCCCGAGAACGCATCGCGCCGCGGTGCGATCGCGGCGTGCGAGCGCTCGCTCGCGCGGCTGCGGACCGATCGGCTCGACGTCTACCTCCTCCACTGGCGCGGCGCGATCCCGCTCGAGGCGACGATCGAGGCGTTCGAGCGGCTCGAGCGCGACGGGAAGATCCGCTCCTGGGGCGTCAGCAACTTCGACGTCGCGGACCTCGAGGAGGCGCGCCGCCTCGCGCCGCCGGGGCGCCCCGTCTGCAACCAGGTGCTCTACCACCTGCGCGAGCGCGGCATCGAGCACGCCGTACTCCCGTGGTGCGAGCGGCACGGCGTCGCGGTCGTCGGCTACACGCCCTTCGGTGTCGGCCGCTTTCCCGGACCGCGCGGCGCGGGCGGCCGCGCGCTCGCGGACGTGGCCGCGGCGCACGGCGCGACGCCGCGGCAGGTCGCGCTCGCCTTCCTGACGCGCCGCGCACCGCTCTTCGCCATCCCGAAGACGGGGCGCCCGGCGCACGCCGCGGAGAACGCCGGCGCCGGACGCCTGCGCCTTCGCGCCGAGGACCTCGACCGGATCGAGCGCGCCTTCCCGCTCGGCGCGCCGCCGCGCCGCCTCCCCGTGCTGTAGGCCCGCGGCTGCGGCGCCCGGGGCGGGTTCGGCACCCGTGCGAGAGGCGCCCGGCCGCGCGTCGCGTCCGCCCGGCGCGGGGAGGTGGCGGCGGAGCAGGGCGAGCCCGAGCGCCGCGGAGAGCACGGAGCCCGAGAGCGTGCCGATCTTTGCCGCGTCGAGGAGCGCGCCCTCGAGCGCGAGACCGGCGATGAAGAGCGCCATGGTGAAGCCGATGCCCCCGAGCGCGCCCGCGCCCGCGAGCGCGGCCCAGCCGACGCCCGACGGGAGCGCGGCGACGCCGCTCCGGACCGCGAGCCAGGACGCGCCCAGGATGCCGATCGGCTTTCCGAGCACGAGACCCGCGGCGACCGCGAGCGCCACCGGGTGTCCGAAGTCGCGGAGATCGACCGCGACGCCCGCGTTCGCGAGCGCGAAGAGCGGCATGACGCCGAAGCCGACCCAGGGGTGGAGGAGGTTCTCCAGGTACTCGCCGGGGGAGACGGTCTCGCGCGCGGCGTACGCGACGGAGCGCACCCGCGACGCCCGCTCCCGCGCGTCGCCCTCGCGCCGCAGCGCCTCGTTCGCATCGCGCGCCAGGCTCTCGAGCCGCCCGGCGTCGACGTACGGGCGCACCGGCGTCAGCAGCCCCAGCCCCACGCCCGCGATGGTCGCGTGGACCCCCGACGCGTGGAACGCGAGCCAGATCGCGAGCGCCGCGGCGGTGTAGACGAGGAGGCTCCGCACCCCGAGGTGCGTCAGCAGGCCGATCACACCGTACCCGAGGAGCCCCAACCCCAGCATGCGGAGCTCGAGCGACTCGGTGTAGCCGACGGCGATCACGACGATCGCGCCGATGTCGTCCGCGATCGCGAGCGACAGCAGGAAGACGCGCAGGGCGAGCGGCACGCGCGGCCCGAGCAGGGCGAGGCAGCCGACCACGAACGCGATGTCGGTGGCCATCGGGATGCCCCAGCCGCGGGCCGCCGGCGTGCCCGCCTGGAGGGCGAGGTAGACGCACGCGGGCGCGACCATCCCGCCGAGCGCCGCGGCGAGCGGGAGCGCCGCCCGGCGCGGGTCGCGCAGCTCCCCGACGGCGAGCTCGCGCTTCACCTCGAGGCCGATCACGAAGAAGAAGACCGCCATGAGGCCGTCGTTGATCCAGTGGCGCAGCGAGTGGCGCAGCTCGAGCCCGCCGAGCCCTACACGGAGCTCGGTCCGCCAGATCGCGGCGAACTCCTCCGACCACGGCGAGTTCGCGAGGAGCAGCGCCGCGAGCGCGCAGGCGAGGAGCACGACCCCGCCCGCCGCCTCCACGCGGAGGAAGCGCTCGAGCGGGCCGAGCAGGCGATGGATGGGCGCGCGCGGCAGCGCGCTGCCCGCGGGCTCCGCGTCCATCGGACCAGCGTAGAGGACGTCGCGCGCGCCGGCCCGGGCCGCGGGCCGCACCGGCGCCGCGCCGCCTCAGACCGCGAGCGAGCGGAAGCGCTCCTGCGCGTAGACGAGGAGCGCCACCGAGGCGCCCTCGTCCACGTCGTCGAACTGGACGCCCATCCCCCACGGAAGGCTCGTGCGCGCCAGGTTGCCCGGGACGTTCGTCATCACGACGCGCGCGGGCAGCCGCAGCAGGCCGGCGTTCGGGAGCGCCACCTCGATCGTGACGGAGGCGCGAGCGAGCGACGGCTGGTCGATCGCCACGAATGCGCCGCTCGCCGACACGCTATAGAGACGGCCCTCCTTGCGGCGGCCGGCCACGCGCACGAGCACGGGCCGGTCGCACGGCGCGCGCACCGTGCGGCGCCGGCCGCTCGCGAGGCGCCGGCCGGCGAGGGCGCGGTTGAGCTGGAAGCGCAACGTGTGGGTGTCGACCGGGTCGAAGAGCGCGAGGTGGACGCCCGCCTCGCGCATGTGGTCGCGACCCGCGGGACCCGGGTCGCGCCCCGCGGCGAGCCAGCTCAGCTCGTGCGCGGGGACGAGCCGGCGCAGCGCGTCGAGCGCCGTGCGCAGGTCCAGGACCGGAAGATCGGACGGCACGATCACGGCGCCGATCCGCGTCCCTCCGACGCGGAGCAGCGCGTGCGCCTGGTCCGGCGTCTTCGCGGCCACCACGCGGTACCCGAGGCGCGCGGCCCGCGTGCGGAGGAGATCCATCTCGGGCGCGTTGGCGCCCAGCAGCACGAGATCCTTGGCCAGAAACGAGCCCTCCCGCAGCGGGGGGGCGAGCTGCTCCTCATCGATCGGCGCGCCGCGGCGAGCACCTGCGTGAGGGGGGTCACGCCACCCCGCGCGGCCGGAGCGCCGGGCGCACGGCGCCCGGCGCGCGCTCCGCGCGCGCGAGCCGGACGCCACGCGTCGCGCGAGGCTCGACGCCCGGCGCCGGGGTGGGATGCCCGCACGGGCGCGGCGGGAGCGCTCGCCGCCTCCGGCACGCGCACGACGCTCAGGTGCGGGCGAGCGCCTCCCGGAACGCCCGGATGCGGGCCGCGTTGGCCCCCATGTCGCCGCGGCCGTCGCGCGACTTCGAGCGCACGTCGACGACGCTGCCGCCGTCCCTCGGCCGCACCCGCACCACGACGTCGTCGACGAAGCGGAAGACCCGCGACTCCTCGCGCGCCTCGAGGAAGCCGTCGCCGCCCTCGGTTTGGGGGGGCCGCGCCTCGACGACCTGCCAGCCGAGCGCCTCCGCGGCGCGGCGCGCGCGCTGGAGCGCCTCGCCGGGCGGGACGTCGAGCTCGATGGGCGCGAGGTCGGGGTACGCGCCGCGCTGGATGCCCGCGAACTCGCGCGGGTAGCCGAGGTCGCGGCCCGCGTTCGCGGGGTCGTGGGCCGCGACGACGAAGGCGGGCGGATCGTCGGGGCTCGTCGTGATGTCGTTGATGCGCGGGAGCCCGCGGCCGCCGCCCGCGGCCTGGTAGCCGGCGGCGAGGACCACGACCGAGAGCGCGAGCCCGAGCCAGGCGAGGCCGCGTCCCGCGAGCCCGCGGCGCGCGCTCGTCGAGCGGAAGCCGAGGAGCGCGAACACGACGCCGAGCAGCGCCTCGAGGAGCGCCACGGCGAAGAGCGCGAACCCCGTGAGCGGCCGCACGGCGCCGTAGTGCGCGAGGAGCGGGCCGAGGATCGCGTCCACGGCCGCGAGCGCCCCGAGGATCGCGGCCGCCACGGCGGCCCGCGAGCGACGCGTCGTCGTCTCCACGCTCGCCCTCCCCCGCGCGCGCCGTCCCCGCGCGCCGCGGCGCGGACGATATCACGGCGCTCCCGCACGGTGTGATAGATTCGCGCGCCCCTACAGGAGGCGCGCCCCGTGTCCGAGCTGGTCCTCGAGGAGCGGCGCGGCGCCGTCGCGCTCCTGACGTTGAATCGCCCCGACGTCCTGAACGCGCTGAGCCGCGCGCTGCTCGCGGCGCTGCGCGACGCGGCCCGCGCCCTCGCCGGCGACGCCGCGGTGCGTGCGGTCGTCGTGACCGGCGCGGGCCGCGCGTTCGCCGCCGGCGCCGACATCGCGGAGATGCGGCGGATGACGCCGCTCGAGGGCGAGGCGTTCAGCCGCCTCGGCCACGAGGCGCTCGCCGCACTGGAGGCCCTCCCGGTGCCCGTCCTCGCCGCGGTGAACGGCTTCGCGCTGGGCGGCGGCTGCGAGCTGGCCTGCGCGTGCGACTGGATCTACGCCGCGCGCCGCGCCCGCTTCGGCCAGCCCGAGGTGGGGCTCGGGCTCATCCCCGGCTTCGGCGGCACCAGCCGCCTGCTGCGGCGCGTCGGCCCGGCGTGGGCCAAGGAGCTCGCGCTCACGGGCGAGCCGGTCGGGACCGAGATCGCCGAGCGGATCGGCCTCGTGAACCGCACGTTCGAGGACCCGGAGGCCTGCCTCGCCGCGGCGCTCGCGGCGGGGGAGGCCGTCGCCGCGAAGGGCCCCGTCGCGGTCGCGCAGGCCAAGCGCGTCCTGCAGGAGGGCCAGGACGCCGACGTGCGCACCGCCCACGCGCTCGAGACGGCCGCCTTCGGCGCCGTCTTCGCGAGCCGCGACCGCGAGGAGGGGATGGAGGCCTTCCTCGCGAAACGCCCGCCGAAGTTCGAGGGGCGGTAGGGCGGGGTCCGGGAGCACGTCCGCCGATCCCGGTGGCGCCGCGTCGCGGATGTCCAGCGATCACGGCAGGCTCGGAAGCCGATCGAACGTGCCGCTCAACACCGCGTAGACCGCTGCGCCGGGCTCGACGAGCGAGCTCGCGGCATCGGTCGCGCCGGCGACGAGCTGAACGTATCCCGGCCCGGGGACCACCCGCGCTCCCTGGATCGGGATCTCGACCGCGCCGCCGGCGGAGCGCGCCACCGTCGCTTCGGTCGTGAACCGCACCGCGTAGGTGTTCGGTCGATCGCCGGCCCGCGCTCCCTGGATCGGGATCTCGACCGCGCCGCCGGCGGAGCGCGCCACCGTCGCTTCGGTCGTGAACCGCACCGCGTAGGTGTTCGGTCGATCGCCGGCCCGCGCGCCCTCGAGCGCCGCCGAGACGGACTCCGACAGCTCCACGACGAGGCGGCCGTCGTCCGCGCGCCGCTCGCGTTGGAGCACTACGGACAGTGTGTGACTGCGCCGGTCGCGCTGTTTCGGACAGGCGTAGGGGTGCTGTGGGCTGGAAATTTTGCAATGCAACAGGGCTGGCTCCTTGGATCGCTGCGAGCGGGGTCAGTGGTCTCGCATCGCTTGGCGTCGGCGTTGGACGGATAGGATTCGGCGTGTACTACACTGCCTAGGTCTACGGTCCATCGGATGGACGAGACTCCTCGAGATGACCACGCCGCGCTCGCGTTCGTTCCGAATCGGGCTGACGCTTGGGGTAAGCGCGGAAGCAGTCGTTGCATGGCTAGCCATGAAACTCGCGGGCGTTCCCGAAGGCATTGCATTGGGTCTTGCGATCGCGTTGTTGGCATTTTTCGGCGCAGTCATTTGGTTGGCCGCCGAATCAGTCGAGCGGGGGTGGTCCGCGAGCGAGTTCGCGACGTGGCTGGCGGGCGGTTGCCTACTCGTGGCCGGCCTCATCACGTTTGCGACGCCCGCTCGCTTGGTGCCCACGCTGGTTACCGGATCGGCGATCGTATTGCTTGTGATCGCACAGAGGACGTCTCGACATCGCCGCCAGAGAGTTGCTACGCGTGTGCATGTCAGTGAGCCATGAGTCCGAGCGCGGTCACCCGCGGACGCTGGCTCGATCCAGGTACTGAGCGACTGAGTCCGCCCCGCGTTTGCCGGAGGCTCCGATTCTTGAGAGGATGGAGTCATGCCAAAGCAGCGGAGATACACGCAGGAGCTGCGGGAGCGGCGGTCCGGATGCCCTTCGAGAGCGAGGATCGTTGCGGATCTCGCTGGGAGGCGATCCGCTTGGGAGGCGATCCGCTCGATCGCCGAGAAGATCGGGTGTAAGCGGTCAGCCTGAGGCGTTCTTGCCCGCGAACGCGGACGGCGCAATCAGGTGGTATCGAGGAGCGAGCGAAGCGGAGCCTTCGCGAAGTGCTGCTTCCACAGTCGCGGCGTGAGCTGCTTGACCGCCGAGAAGGGGTGCATGGTCGATCCCCTGCAGATCCACGGGGTCCGTGTAGGGATCGACGCCGTGGAGCGTGCAGGTGCGGTGCCCGTGCATCGCATCGTGGTCGCCGACCCCGCGCTCGCGGCCCTTACGTCGCCTTCTTACACGACCGACCGTTGCGTGCCAAGCGGAGTGTGCCAAGCGGAGTTCCATCGAGGAGGAAAGGAGAGGCGCGTTCGGACCGCTCCTGCGACTCCGCCGCGTCGGGACCCACGAAACGTCCCCGCTCGAGACGCTTCGCGTAGAGCACGAAGCCCGTGCGATCCCACGCGATCGCCTTCAGGAACTTGCCCCTCCGGTTCACGAAGACGAACAGGCTCTCGCGTACGGACCCTTCTCGCGGAACACCTCCTGCACCAGGGCGAGGAGCCCTGGAAGGACTTCCGCATGTCGGTCGGCGCCGTGTAGGCGAAGATGCGTCCGCGGGCGAGCCTCTATCCACATGCCGCTACGCCTTCCAGCGCACCGCGCCGCCGCCCGGAAGCGTGGACTCGAGCTCGCCGGCCCTTCCTCGCTCCTTCGCCACCACGGCCCACCACGGGCGGCGCAATCCACGCCACGAACGCGGGCAGCGATGCGAGGCCCGCTCCGCCTTCGCGCCTCGCCCGAGAATCCGCCGCCACTTCGGGAAGCTGCTCCGCGGCGACTTCGCCCGGCGGCAGAAACCGGCGCCGAGACCCCGCTCTGCTCGAAACGCTCGACCAGCCCGCGCCACTCCTCCGTGCGCAGCACGCGGCCATCTGCCAGAAACCGCGTTGGATCCCCTCCTCGATGAACAAGAGGCGGCTCTACACCAACTGACCACGAATACGAGGGGCCGTTCCCGTTGAACTAGGGAGATCCTCTTGAGAGCGTTCTTACGTCTAGTCGTCGTCAGCGGCCTGTTAGCTCCCTTCGCCGCGTGGTCGCAAGCCCGACACGTCGACGTGTTCATGGCCCACGCTCTGCGCACCGGAGCGGATGAGCGTGGCGCGACCCCGTGCAGTGATTGCGCGTGGGTCGAGGTGGAAGACATCGCTGGGCGCGCCACGGCGGGTTCGTTGCGACTCCGAGCCTCGCGGTGGCCGCGGGTCGAGCCGCTCCGCGAAGTCGAGTCCGGGCTCCCAGGTGCTCCCAAGCCCAGGGTGGTGCCTGAAGCGGGTGATACCGAGCCGCAGGGGGAATGCCGGCCGGTGGCCCACGGTGACGTGGACCCCGAGATCGTGTGGGCGCAGGGACGGATTCGGCACGGGCGGAAGGATGGACTTTGGCTGGGGCTCGACTACCACGGGGAGCCGAGGCGCATCGACCACTTCAGAGACGGTTGCCTCGTCGCCACGGAGCGTCCCACTGCGTCGCCGTAGCCCGGATCCCCCCGGAAGCGGTGTCGGCCATGACGTGGAGTCGCCCGCTGTCCTGGTCGGTTCGACTCGTACGACCCCTCGAGCGCGTGCCTTCTAAGCCTCCGAGCGAAGTCCACCGTGGTCAGGTAGCCGCGCGAGCTGAAAACACGACCCGCTCGTTACTCCGCAAACCCCGCGAAGTAGGGAAGCGCGTGCGCCGTGCGCTCGATCGCCTCGCCCGCGTCGAGCAGGACCGCGGTCGCGTTCCAGGTGCCCGACGTGAGCTGGCTGCGGGCGCCGTCCGGCATCGAGGCGGGGAAGCTGCCCGCGCGGCAGCTCACCTGCATCGCGGCGAGGTCCACCGCGACCTCCTGGCTCGGGTCGAGCTCCACGCTGTCCATCAAGGTCGCGAGGTCGGCGGGCGCGAGCGTCACGCACGGGAGGCCGAGCGCGACGCAGTTGCCGAAGAAGATCTCCGCGAAGCTCGCCCCGACGAAGGCGCGCAAGCCGCGGCGCACGAGGGCCTGCGGGGCGTGCTCGCGCGAGGAGCCGCAGCCGAAGTTGCGGCCGACGACGAGGATCGAGGCGCCCGCGAAGCGCGCCTGGTCGAGCGGGTGGTCGCCTTTCGCCTGCTGGCGGTCGTCCTCGAAGGCGTGCTCGCCGAGCCCCTCGAAGGTCACGCAGCGCAGGTAGCGCGCCGGGATGATGCGGTCGGTGTCGATGTCGTCGCCGCGCAGCGGGCACGCGCGGCCGGCGACGCGCACCACGCGGGTGTCGAGGGACGCCACGGCTAGAGCACCTCCCGCACGTCGGCGACGGCGCCGCGCAGCGCGGCGGCCGCCACCATCGCCGGCGACATGAGGAGCGTGCGCCCCGTCGGCGAGCCCTGGCGGCCCTTGAAATTGCGGTTGCTCGACGAGGCGCACACCTGGTCGCCGACGAGCTTGTCCGGGTTCATCGCGAGGCACATCGAGCAGCCCGGCTCGCGCCACTCGAAGCCCGCGGCGCGGAACACCTCGTCGAGCCCCTCGGCCTCCGCCTGGCGCGCCACCTCCTGCGAGCCCGGCACGACGAGCGCGCGCACGTGCGGCGCGACGCGCCCGCGCGCGGCCACGCGCGCCGCCTCGCGCAGGTCCGAGATGCGGCCGTTCGTGCAGGAGCCGATGAACGCGACGTCGATGCGCGTCCCGGCGAGCGGCTCGCCCGGGCGCAGCTTCATGAACGAGACCGCTTCGGCGAAGCCCGGCCGCGCGTCGTCGGGCACGTCGGAGAGGTGCGGGATCGGCTCGTTCACGCCGCACGACTGGCCCGGGTTGATGCCCCACGTCACCGTCGGCGCGATCTCGCCGCCCGGGATCTCCACGCGGTCCGCGTAGCGCGCGCCCGGCGCGCTCGCGACGCCGCGCCAGTGCGCGAGCGCGCGCTCGAGCGCCTCGCCCTTCGGCGCGAACGGGCGCCCGCGCAGGTAGGCGAACGTCGTCTCGTCCGGGTTCACGTAGCCGGCGCGCGCGCCGCCCTCGATCGACATGTTGCAGACGGTGAGGCGCTCCTCCATGGACATCGCCTCGATCACGGGGCCGGCGTACTCGTACGCGTAGCCGATGCCGCCGTTCACGCCGAGGCGCCGGATCACGTGGAGGATCACGTCCTTGGCGTAGACCCCCCCGCCGAGCTTTCCCGTGACCTCGATGCGCCGGACCTTCGGGCGCGCGAGGAGGAGGCACTGGGTCGCCAGCACGTCGCGCACCTGGCTCGTGCCGATCCCGAACGCGATCGCGCCGAAGGCGCCGTGCGTCGAGGTGTGGCTGTCGCCGCAGGCGATCGTCGTGCCGGGCAGCGTGAGACCGAGCTCGGGCCCGATCACGTGCACGATGCCCTGGCGCCCGCTCGCCGGGTCGAAGAGCGCGATCCCGTGCTCGCGGCAGTTGCGCTCGAGCTCGCGCATCATCTCCTCGGCCAGCGCGTCCGAGAGCGGCCGCAGGTGCGAGTCGGTGGGGATGATGTGATCCACCGTCGCGAACGTGCGGCGCGGGAAGCGCACGCGCAGGCCCATCTCGCGCAGCATCTGGAACGCCTGCGGGCTCGTGACCTCGTGGATGAGGTGGAGGCCGATCAGGAGCTGGGTCTGCCCGTTCGGGAGCTCGCGCACCGTGTGCGCGTCCCAGACCTTGTCGAGGAGGCTGCGCGTGTCGGGGGGGCCGGCGGAGCCGGCGGCGGCGGACGCCATGAGACCCGAGGGTTTAGCAGACGTCGAGGGGACCGCCGAGACGCACGGCGTTATGCTCCGGCGATGGAGCTGCTGTACACCGCGCACGTGCCGGCCGGCGACGGCCCCTTCCCGACGATCCTCGCGCTCCACGGCTGGGGCGCGAGCGCCCACGACCTGATCGGCCTCGCGCCGGTCCTGCACGGCGGCCGCGCCCTGGTCCTCTGCCCCGAGGGGCCGCTCGCGTTCGAGATCGGGCAGGGCTTCGTCGGCCACGGCTGGTTCGAGCTCTCGCAGGTGCGGCCGCCCACCGTCGCGGAGATCGCGCGCGCGTCCGACCAGGCGCGCGCGTTCCTCGACGCCGCGATGGAGCGCTACCCGATCGCCCGACGCAAGATCGTGGCGCTCGGCTTCAGCCAGGGCGGCGTCCTCGCCTACGACATGGTGCTCCGCGACCCGGGCCGCTTCGCGGGCCTCGTCGCGCTCTCCTCCTGGCTCCCCGAGGAGCTCGTCGAGAGCATCCCGGCGCAGGAGGCCGCGGAGAACTTCCCCGCGCTCGTGATCCACGGGACGCAGGACACGATGATCCCCGTCGAGCGCGCGCAGCAGTCGCGCCAGCGCCTCGTCGAGCGCGGCTTCGCGGTCACCTACCGCGAGTACGAGATGGAGCACGGCATCGGCCCCGAGGCGCTGCGCGACCTCGTGGGCTGGCTCGACGCGAAGGTGCTGAGCCCGATCCTGTTCGCCTGAGCGCCGGGGGCGCGCCGACCCGATCGGCGCCGGAGCCAGGGGACCGCTCGGGAACCGCTCGCCGCGGGCCGGCTCTGGTACGCTCCCGGCCGTCGGGGAGTAGCTCAGCGGCCAGAGCCGGATCTTTGGGGGATCCGCGTCGTGGGTTCGAATCCCACCTCCCCGACCCGTGGTGCACCGCCGCGGCGCGCGCGGGCGGCGGTCCCCGCCCCGTAACCGTCCGGAGGCCTCGGCTTCTGCCCGTCCGGTCTCCCGGAATCCGAAGTGGGGCTTTGTAGATTCGGGACCCGTCCCGGGTGCGGCGCGGCGGTGTCGCACGGCGGGTCCCGAGGCGGTCGAGCGGCCCTTCGGCCTGGGGCTTGCACCTCCCCGCGGCGAGGAGGTGCTCCATGGACTTCATCTGGATGATCCTCGTCGGCCTCGTCGCCGGGGCGCTCGCGAAGCTGTTCATGCCCGGTGACGACCCCGGCGGGATCCTGATGACGATCGTCATCGGGATCGCCGGCGCGCTCGTGGCGGGCTGGATCGGCCGCGCGTTCTTCGGCTGGTACGGGCCCGACGACGCCGGCCCGGGCATCATCGCGTCGATCCTCGGGGCGATGGTGCTGCTGGGGCTGTACCGGCTCTTCACGGGCAGGCGCCGGCACCATCCGGGGACCGTGTAGCCGCGGCGGCCGCGCGCCGCTTGCCGGTGTGCGGCCGCCCGTCTCCGATCCAGCCCCTCGCGGCACGGCCGCGCGCCGCGGCGTTGCCGCGCTGCCACCCGTCCCTACGCTCCGCGCCGGGAGGCTCGGATGAGGGGGGATGGAAGCGGCCGCCGCCGGGCCGCGCCGGCGCGCGCGCGGGCGCCCGCGTGCGCGACGCGGCGGGTTCACGCGTCCGCGAGGGCGCGCGCCGCACTGCTCGCGCGCACGCTCGTCGCAGCGGCGCTCGTCGCCTGCAGCGCGCCGCGGCCGGACGTCGTCCTGGTCACCTTCGACACGCTGCGCCGGGACCACGTCGGCGCCTACGCCGGCGCCGCGCCGGAGGCGTCGCTGACCCCGGCGCTCGACGCGCTCGCCGCGCGCGGGCGCGTCTTCGAGGGCGCGCTCACGACCATGCCGACCACGTCGCCGGCCCACGCCTCGATCTTCACGGGGCTCCACCCGCGCGACCACGGCGTGCTGCGCAACGGCGACCGCGTGCCGGAGGCGCTCGCCGAGCGGTCGCTGCCGGCTCGGCTGCGCGCGGCGGGCTACCGCGCGGGCGCGTTCGTCACGAGCGACGTCTTCGGCGCCGCGATCGGGCTCCAAGGCTTCGAGCCGTTCGACGACGAGGGAACGCCGATCCGCCCGGGCGCGGACGCCGTCGCCGCCGCGCTGCGCTGGCTCGACGAGAGCGGCGACGGGCCGCTCTTCTTGTGGGTGCACCTCTACGACCCGCACGCGCCCTACGGGCCCGGGGCGCAGAAGGCCGCGCACTATCCCGTGGACCTCGAGCGCTACGGCTGGGTGGACCCGCGCCACTACCGCAGCCCCGACGCGCGCCGGGCGATGGAGGCGCTCTACGCGCAGGGCGTGCGCGAGGCCGACGCCGCGCTCGGCCGCCTCCTCGACGGCCTCGCCGCCCGGGGGCGCACGCCGTACGTGATCGCGACCGCCGACCACGGCGAGTTCATGGCGGAGCACCTCGACGCGCTGCGCTTCGCGTACGGGCACGGCTCGCTCCTCGGGCCCGAGGTGCTCGACGTGCCGCTCGTCGTCGCGGGCCCCGGCCTCGCGCCCGCGCGCGTCGCGGGCGCGGCGTCGCTCGTCGACGTCTACGCGACGGTGCTCGAGCTGGCCGGGATCGGCGACCCGCGCGCCGCCGCGGAGGGCCGCCTCGACCTGCGCCGCGACCCGCCGCCCGGTCGCGTCGTCACCGCCGCGCGGCGAAGCTTCACGCCCGAGGACCGCGCGAAGAAGCGGATCGGCGCGGCCGCCGAGCGCGCGATCCGCTCCCGCGCGGTCGCCGCGAGCGACGGGCTCGTGCTCTTCGTCGTCGGGGAGGACGGCGCCCCGGCCGACGGCGCCGCCCGGGCGCCCGAGCTCGCGCGTGCCGCGAGCCAGGCGCTCGCCGCCCAGCGCGCGGGCGAGTCGGCGCGCGCTCCGACGCAGCTCGCGCCCGAGGTGCGCGAGCGGCTCGAGGCGCTCGGGTACGTCGAGGAAGGCCCCTGAGCGAGATTGCGGAGCGGCCCCGGTTGCAGCGGCCGCGCGGCACACGCCCCGCCTCGCCGTGGAAGGTGGGCGCGGCGCTCTTCGCGGGCCTCTCCTGCGCGTTCGCGCTGCTGGAGCTCGCGTTCGCGGGCGGACGGCCGATCGGCGGCGCGGCGGGTGCTCGCGACGTGGTGCTCGCCGAGCTCAACTTCCTGCTCCTCGCCTACGCGGTGGCCGCGCGCCTGCACGTCGTCGCGGCGTCCCGCCGGGCGCTGGCGGCGCTCGCGCCGGCGCTCGCGCTGGCGCCCGCCGAGGTCGCGCGCGAGGTGGACGCCGCCGGCTCGCTGCGCGGGCGCTGGGCCTGGGGCGTCGCCGGCGCGCTCGTCGCCGCGCTGCCGCCGCTCCTCGTCGATCCGGGCTACCCGGTGTACGACCCGCGCCGCTGGACGCTCGAGGTCGCGTGGCACCGCGTGACGGCGCCGCTCGCCGGCTGGTGGCTCGCGCTCCTCCTCGGCGTCGTGATCGGGGAGTCGCGCCGCCTCGACCGGCTCACGGCGCGGCTGCGGCCGCTCGACGTCTTCGACCTCCGCCCGCTCGATCCCTTCGTCCGGCAGGGCCTGACGCACGCCCTCGTCCTCGCCGGGGCCTGCGCGATCGGCCTCCTCTTCCTCGTCGAGGATCGGCTCGGATCGGTCGCGATCCTGATCGGGACGATCGGGTCCGTGGGCGCCGCGCTCGGGCTCCTGCTGCCCCTGCGCGGCGCGCGCGCCCGCCTGCGGGCGACGCGCAACGCGCGGCTCGCGAGCTGTCGCGCCGCGCTCGCGTCCGCCGCGCCGGCGACCGCCGAGGACGGCGCGCCGGCCGGAGCGACGCCCGGGCGTTTCGCCGACCTCGCGGCGCTCGAGGCGCGGCTCCTCGCGCTCGGCGAGTGGCCGTTCGACGCCTCGACCCTGCTGCGCTTCGCGCTCTACCTCGCGCTCCCGCTCGGCTCCTGGGCGGGGGGCGCCGTGGTGGAGCGCGTGCTCGAGACGCTGCTCGACCGCTAGCGGACGCGGGCAGCGCGGGCGCCGCGCTTCAGTCCGCGCGCTCGGCCGCGAGGCGGCGCGCCCGAGCGCGCGCGGGTGCGCCGCCGCGCGCGCGGTCGCCGAGCAGTGTCACCGGCTCGCCGAGCACGTCCTGCACGTAGAGCCCCTGCACGACGACGACCGCCGCGACCAGGAGGGGCGTGGCGAGCACGAGGCCGAGGAGGCCGAGCCAGACCCCCATCAGGATCTGCGCCAGGACGAGCAGCGCGGGCGGGAGCGAGACCGCGCGTCCCTCGACGAGCGGCGTCACGAGGTAGTCCTCCGCGAGCTGGACCCCGACGTAGAGCGCGGCGACCCAGAGCAGGAGCGATCCCTGGGCGGCGGTCACGAGCACGGCCGGCACGGCGGCGAGGATCGGGCCGACGTACGGGACGAAGGTCAGGATGCCGGCGGCGACGCCCAGCACGAGGGCGAGGCGGACGCCGAGGAGCGCCAGCCCGATCGTCGTGAGCGCCGCGACGATCGCCATCGCGATCGCGCGTCCGACGAGCCACGAGCGCAGCGCCCGGCCCGCGGCCTCGGCCACCTCCCGGATGCGGCCGCGCCGCTCGCGCGAGACGAGCAGCAGCGCGCCTCCCAGATAGACCTCCGGCTGGATCGCGAAGAAGACCGCGAGGGCGGCCACCGTGACGGCGCCGCCGGCGGCGCCGGCCGCGGTCCCGAAGACGCCGGCGACGGAGCCGAAGACGTAGGGTGCGATCTGCTTCCACGAGGGCGCGGCTCCGTTCTCGGAGGCCTGCGCCGCGACCTGGAGGGCCTCGTTCCCGAGCCCGCTGCGCGAGAGCGCGCGCCAGGCCTGGTCGGGGAGCTGGGGAAGCCGGCGCAGCAGCTGCGCGGTCTCGTCGCCGATGCGCGCGCCCGCGAGGAGGAGGGCGAGCGCCGCGACCCCGAGCAGGAGCAGCGTCACGCCGGTGACGGCGGCCCAGCGCGGAAGGCCGACGCGCAGGAGCGGACGCGCGAGCGCGTCGAGGAAGACGGCGCCCAGCACGCCGGCGAAGGCGACCAGGACGACCTCGGCGTGGATCACGACGAGCGCGCCCGCGGCGCCCGCGGCGGCCAGGACGCCGACCGCGAGCAGGAGGCGGTGGACGAAGCTCCGGTCGCTCATCGACGTGGGCGTCTCCCGCGCCGGCCGGCGCCGCGCGCCGTTCGCACGGGGCTTTCCTGGCGTCGCCGCGCCCGTGGAGGACTGCAAGGCGCGTGCCGCGCCGCCACACAGGCGAGGCGACGGCGGCGCGCCGGGCGTGCCAGGGGCACGCGGCCTCGCGACGACGGCGCGGCAGCCGCGCGAACCCGCTCCGCCCGGTGGGCCCCGCGTCGGGATGCCTTCCCGGCGCCGGGTCCGTATCCTCAGCGCCCTCGGAGGGACCTTGACGACCGAGCTCACGCCGGCGCTGCGCGCGCAGATCGAGAACACGATTCGCTTTCTCGCGGTGGACGCCGTGGAGAAGGCCGCGAGCGGGCACCCGGGCGCGCCGATGGGCCTCGCGCCGGCGGCCTTCGAGCTGTGGGACCGGCACCTGCGCTTCGATCCCACCGATCCGGCGTGGCCGCTGCGCGACCGCTTCGTCCTCTCCGCCGGCCACGCCTCGATGCTCCTCTACGCCCTCCTCCACCTGTACGGGTTCGACGTCCCGATGGAGGAGCTGCGCCGCTTCCGCCAGCTCGACTCGAAGACGCCGGGCCACCCCGAGCACGGCGACACGCCCGGCGTCGAGGTGACGACCGGCCCGCTCGGGCAGGGCTTCGCGCACGGGGTCGGCATGGCGCTCGCGGCGCGCATGACGCGCGCCCGCTTCGCGGTCGGCGACGACGGGCCGGGTCACCACCTCGTGTACGGGATCGTGAGCGACGGCGACCTCATGGAGGGCGTCTCCTACGAGGCGGCGTCGCTCGCCGGGCACCTCGGCCTCGGGAACCTGATCTATCTCTACGACGACAATCGCATCACGATCGACGGCCCCACGAGCCACGCCTTCAGCGAGGACGTGAGCGCGCGCTTCGAGGCGCAGCGCTGGCACGTCCAGCGCGTCGAGGGCGACGACCACGGGGGCCTCGCGCGCGCGCTCGCCGACGCGCGCGCCGAGCGCGAGCGGCCGTCGCTGATCGTGCTGCGCACCGTGATCGGCTACGGCAGCCCCAACAAGGCCGGCACGTCGAAGGCGCACGGGGAGAAGCTCGGCGCCGAGGAGGTGCGGCTCACGAAGGAAGCGCTCGGCTGGCCGCTCGAGCCCACCTTCCTCGTGCCCGAGCCGGTGCGCGCCTACCTCGCGGGCCGCATCGCCGCGAAGCAGGCGGAGCGCAAGGCCCTCGACGCGCGCATCGAGCGCTGGCGCGAGGCGCACCCGGACCGCGCGACCGCCTGGGACGCGACGCGCAGCCAGCGGGTGCCGGCGACCCTGATCCAGGAGCTCGTCGGCGCCGCCGGGACGAAGCCCGACGCGACGCGCAAGCACTCGGGGCTCGTGATCCAGAAGCTCGCCGAGCTCGCGCCCTTCGTCGTGGGCGGCTCGGCGGACCTCGCCGCGTCCAACAACACCACGATCGAGGGCGTTCCGTTCGTGGGCGAGGGGCAGGGCGAGGCGCGCTTCGCGGGGCGCAACCTCCACTTCGGCGTGCGCGAGCACTCGATGGCCGGGATCGCGAACGGCATCGCGCTCGACGGCACCTTCCGGCCCTACGCCGCGACCTTCCTCGTCTTCAGCGACTACATGCGGCCGGCGGTACGCCTCGCGTCGCTCATGCGCGCGCGCACGATCTTCGTCTTCACGCACGACAGCATCTTCCTGGGCGAGGACGGCCCGACGCACCAGCCCATCGAGCACCTCGACGCGCTGCGGGCGATTCCGGGCCTCACGCTGTTCCGGCCGGCGGACGCGGTCGAGGTCGCGGCCGCGTGGGCCTGGGCCCTCCAGCGGGCGCGCGGGCCGGTCGCGCTGGTGCTCACGCGCCAGACGGTGCCGGCCTTCGAGCGCGATCCCGGGTTCGAGCCCGGGCTCGTCTGGCGCGGCGCCTATCCGGTGCGGCGCGCGGCCGAGCGGCCCGACGTCGTCCTCGTCGCGACCGGATCGGAGGTGCCGCCGGCCTGCGAGGCGGCCGCGGCGCTCGCGCGCGACGGGATCGCGGCGCGCGTGCTCTCGGCGCCGAGCCTCGAGCTCTTCGACGCCGAGCCCGAGGCGTGGCGGCGCGAGCTCTTGCCGGAGGGCGTCCCGCTCGTCGCGATCGAGGCCGCCCGCGGCGGGAGCTTCCACCGCTACGGCGAGCGCGTGCTCGTCGTCGGCATCCAGCGCTTCGGCATGTCCGCGCCGTACAAGGATCTCGGAGAGCGCTTCGGCATCACCGGCGCGGCGATCGCGGAGCGCGTGCGCGCGCACCTCGGCCGGTAGGCGCGCCGCGGGCCGCGGCGCCTTGCGGCGCGCGCTGCGCTATGCGCGCGGCCCCTGCTTGGCGCGCAGCGCGCGGAAGGGCTCGCTCTCGAGCATGTAGTCGGACGGCACCTCCTGGCGCGCGACGCCCGCCTCCTGCGCCGCGTGCGCCACGGCGCGCGCGACGGCGGCGTGCACGTCGGCGCGCAGCGGGTTCGGCACGAGCTCGTTCTCGCGGGCGAGCGAGGCGATCGCCTGCGCGGCGGCGAGGTACATCGACTGCGTGATGCGGCGCGCGCGCACGTCGATCGCGGCGCGCAGGATGCCGGGGAAGCCGAGCAGGTTGTTCACCGAGCGGCCGTCCGCGGCGAAGGCGGCGCCCGCCGCGAGGGCGTCCTCGGGCCGGATCTCGGGGTCGGGGTTCGTGAGCGCGAGGATGCCCTGGCCGCGGCGCACGGCCGAGGGAGCGATCAGGTTGGCGCAGCCCGTGGTCGCGACGAGGAGGTCGGCGCGCGCGAGGAGCTCCTCCTGGCTCGCCACCGGCTCCCCGCCGAGGTCGCGCAGGCGCGCGCGCGCGGACTCGCCCGGGTCGTAGCCGAGCACGGGCCGCCGGCTCGCGACCGTCAGCATGCGCGCGATCGCGGTGCCCGCGGCGCCGAGCCCGAGCACGCCGACGCTCGCCCCCTCGAGCCGCAGGCCCGCGCGGCGCATCGCGTTCTCGGCGGCGGCGAGCACGGCGACCGCGGTTCCGTGCTGGTCGTCGTGGAGGACGGGCATCTCGAGCGCCTCGACGAGCCGGCGCTCCACCTCGAAGCACACCGGCGACTCGATGTCCTCGAGCTGGATCGCGCCGAAGCCGGGCGCGATGCGGCGCACGGTCTCGACGATCGCGTCGGCGTCGCGCGTGTCGAGCACGATCGGGAACGCGGAGAGACCCGCGAACTGGTGGAGCAGCGCGGCCTTGCCTTCCATGACGGGAAGGGAGGCGACCGGGCCGACGTTCCCGAGCCCGAGGACGCGCGTCCCGTTGGTCACGATGGCGACCGTCTTGCCGCGGATCGTGAACGTGTACGACTCGTCGGGGTCGCGGACGAGCGTGCGGACGACCTCCGCGACGCCGGGCGTGTAGACGCGCCGCAGGTCGTGGACGCTCTTCACGGGGTGCGTCGCGCGCACCTCGATCTTCCCGTCGATGTGGAACTCGTGGACGTCGTCGATGACGTCGATCACCTCGACGCCGTCGAGCTCGTTCACGACCGCGAGCGTCTTCTCGAGCGTCGCGGCGTCCTCCACCAGCACGTCGAGGTCGCGCACGATGTGGTCCGGCCCGACCCACACGGTGCGGATGTCGCCGATGTTGGCGCCGGTCGAGCCGATCGCCGTGGCGAGGCGCCCGAGCACGCCGGGCCGGTGGTCGTTGCGGCAGCGGAGCGTGCGCAGCAGGAGGTCGGCCATGCGAGCCGGAGGATAACGATCGCCCCGCCGCCCGCCGCGCTCCGCGGTCGGCCGGCCGGCGGCGGCTACCGGTAGTCGTGCGACCGCGGCAGCGCGTCGGGGAGCCGGACGGGCTCGAGCGAGCGCACGCGGACGTGGATCACGCCCTCGGCGTTCTGGATGGGGCCCGCCACCTCGACCACCGACGAGGTGTGGAGCGGCACGCGGAAGCGCTCGAAGACGGGCGGCGTGAGGACCGCGTTCGCGGTGCCGGTCTCGTCCTCGAGCGTGAGGAAGCAGAAGCCCTTCGCCGAGCCCGGGCGCTGGCGCACGATCACGTGCCCGGCGACGCGCACGTGGCGGCCGTCCGGGACGTCGCGCAGCGCCGCGGTCGGGAGCACGCCGCGCGCGTCGAGCGCGGGGCGCAGGTGCGCCATCGCGTGCGGGCCGGTGGTCATGCCGCTCGCGCGGTAGTCCGCGAGCGTCTCCTCGAAGGGTGTCATCTCGGAGAGCGGCGACGGCTCCGGCGCCGGCGCGACGCCCGCGAAGAGGGAGCGCGGGTCGCGCTCGAGCGCCGCGACCTGCCAGAGCGCCGCGCGGCGCGTCGCGGCGGCGGGGTCGAGCGACGCGAGCGCGCCGAGCTCGGCGAGCGCGTCCAGCTCGGCGCGCCGCAGCGCGACGCGGCCCGCGAGGTCCGCGGCGCTCGCGAAGGGCGCGCGCTCGCGTTCGGCCACGAGGCGCTGCGCGGCCTCCTCGCGCAGGCCGGCCACGAAGCGGAGCCCGAGGCGGACGGCCGGCCCGCACCGCAGCGCCGCGCCCGGCCCCGCCCCGCCCGGCCCCGCCACGCCGGGCCCCGCCGCGCCGGGCCGCGCCGCGCCGGGCCCCGCCACGCCGGGCTCCGTCGCGCCCGGCGCCGGTCCGCCCGGCCGCGCCGCGCCGGCGCCGCCCGGCTCGAGCGTCGTCTTCCAGTGCGAGCGCGCCGCGTCGATGGGGCGCACCTCGACACCGTGGCGCTCGGCGTCCTTCACGAGCGTCGCGGGGTGGTAGAAGCCCATCGGCCAGGCGTTGAGGAGGCCGGCCAGGAAGGCGGCCGGGTGGTGCGCCTTGAGATACGCCGACGCGTACGCGATCAGGGCGAACGACGCCGAGTGCGACTCCGGGAAGCCGTAGAGCGCGAAGGAGAGGATCCCCTGCACGATCCGCTCCTGCGCCTCGCTCGCGATGCCGCGCGCCGTCATGCCGCTCCGCAGGCGCGCCTCGATCTTCTTCATGCGCTCCAGCGAGCGCTTGAAGCCCATCGCGCGCCGCAGCTCCTCGGCCTCGCCGCCGCTGAAGCCCGCCGCCTCCATCGCGATGCGCAGGAGCTGCTCCTGGAAGATCGGGACGCCGAGCGTGCGCTCGAGGATGGGGGCGAGGCAGGGGTGCGGATACGTCACGGGCTCGCGGCCGGCGCGCCGGTTCAGGTACGGGTGCACCATCTGGCCGACGATCGGGCCCGGGCGGATGATCGCGATCTCGACCACGAGGTCGTAGAAGCAGCGCGGCTTGAGGCGCGGCAGCGTCGCCATCTGCGCGCGGCTCTCGATCTGGAACACGCCGATCGTGTCCGCGCGCTGGATCATCGCGTAGGTGGCGGGGTCGTCGGGGGGCAGCTTCGCCAGGTCGATCGACACGCCCTCGTGGCGCGCGACGAGCGGCAGCGCCTCCTCGAGCGCCTGCAGCATGCCGAGGCCGAGGAGGTCGATCTTGATGATGCCGAGGTCCGCGCAGTCCTCCTTGTCCCACTGGATCACCGTGCGCCCCGGCATCGAGGCCGGCTCGAGCGGGACGACCTCGTCGAGGCGGCCGGCGGCGATGACGAGGCCGCCCGAGTGCTGGCCGAGGTGGCGCGGCAGCCCGCGCACGCGCTCCACGAGCTCGAGCAGGCGCGCGACGCGCGGCGCCTCGGGGTCGACGCCCGCGCGCCGCAGCATCCGCACGAGCTCGTCCTGGTCCTCGCGGTAGTCGAAGCTCGAGAGCAGCTTCGCGAGGCGGTCCACCGTGTCGGGTGGGAAGCCGAGCACCTTCCCCATCTCGCGCACCGCCGAGCGCGTGCGCCAGGTGATCACGACGGCCGTCATGCCGGCGCCGTGCGGGCCGTAAGTGCGGTAGACGTACTGGATCGCCTCCTCGCGCGGATCGCCGGAGGGCAGGTCGAGGTCGATGTCCGGCCACTCGCCTCGCTCCTCGGAGAGGAAGCGCTCGAAGAGGAGCTCCATCCCGACGGGATCGACGGCGGTGATGCCGAGCGCGTAGCAGACGGCGCTGTTCGCCGCGGAGCCGCGGCCCTGGCACAGCATGCCGCGCTCGCGCGCGAAGCGGGTGAGGTCCCAGACGATGAGGAAGTAGCCCGCGAGGTCGAGCTTCTCGATCACCGCGAGCTCGTGCTCGAGCTGCGCGCGCACGCGCGGCGGCAGCGGGTCGCCGTAGCGCCCGCGCGCGCCCTCGTAGGCGAGGCGGCGCAGCCAGCCGTGCTGCGTCACGCCGGGCGGCGTCGGGAAGGTGGGGAAGCGGTAGCCGAGGTCCGCGAGCCCGAACGCGCAGCGCTCGGCCACGGCGCGCGTGGCGCGCACCCAGGCCGGGCGGTCCGCGAACCGGCGCGCCGTGTCCGCGGGCGGGCGCAGGGCGCGCTCGGCGTTCGGCGAGAGCAGGCGCCCCGCCCGGTCGAGCGACGTCTTCGCGCGCAGGCAGGCGAGCGCGTCCAGCGTGCGGTGGTCCTCGGGCCGCGCGCAGCGGACGTCGCCGGTCGCGACCACGGGGACGCCCGCCGCCTCGGCGAGCGCCGCCGCGTAGCGGCCCTCCGCCAGCACGCTGCGCTCGCGGGTGCGCGAGACGTCGACCCAGGTGCGGCCCGGGAAGGCCGCGTGCACGCGGTCGAGGAAGGCGCGCGTGAGGCGGCCGTCGCCGCGCACCAGCGCGACGAGCCCCGCCGCGTGCTCCTCGAGGTCCTCGAACGAGGCGAGGCACTCGCCCTTCGGCGCGCGCGCCTGCCCGGCCGTGAGGATCCGACACAGGTTGCGGTAGCCCGTGCGGGACTCGACGAGGAGCAGGAGCTCCTTCGGCGGCGGGGCGTGGAGGCGCGCGCCGGCCTCGCGGCCCGGCGCGCCGCCGCCCGCGCGCGGGCCGCGGCCGGGGCCCGCGTCCGCCGCCGCGACGGGCACCGCCGCGCCGTGGATGGCGCGCAGCCCCGCCTCGCGCGCGGCCTGGTGGAAGCGCGGCAGCCCGTACACGCCGCCGCGATCGCCGAGCGCGAGCGCGCGATGGCCGAGCTCGGCGGCGCGGGCCGCGAGGTCCTCGGGGTTCGCGGCGCCTTCGAGGAAGGAGAAGGCGCTCCGGCAGCGCAGCTCGACGTAGTCCGAGCCGTCCATCGGGTCGAGTTTCGTCTTTTATTCGCCATGGCGCCAATGCGCCGAGCACGTGCCGGCCGCGCCCGCCGCCCGGGCGGCGCCCCGCGGGGCCGCTACCATCGCCTCCGTGGCCGATGCCCGGGTGCTGCTCGTCGAGGACGACGAGGCGCTCCGCACGCTGCTCCGCCGCGTCCTCGAGCGCGCGGGCTGCGCCGTGGAGAGCGCGCGCGACGGCGCCGAGGCGCTGCGCGTCTTCGACGACGGCGCCCGCTTCGCGGCCGCGGTGCTCGACGTCGGCGTCCCGCCCGAAGGCGCGCTCCCGACGCTGCGCGCGCTGCGCGCCCGCAGCGCCGGGCTCGCCGCGATCCTCATCAGCGGAAGCCCCCCCGACGACGAGGTGCGCACGCTCCTGCGCGACGGCCGCAGCGCCTTCCTCTCGAAGCCGTTCGCGCCGGCCGACCTCACGCGCGCCCTCGCGGCGCTCGGCGCGGGGCCGCGCTGATGGCGGGCGCCGCGGCGCGCGCCGACGCGATCCGGGGTCCGGCGGCGGGCGCGCCGGGGTCCGGAGCGCGCTGATGGCGCGGGTGGTCGTCGTCGGGGCCGGCGTCGCGGGGCTCGCGTGCGCGTGGCGGCTCGCGCGCGCCGGGCACGAGGTGGAGGTGTTCGAGCGCGAGGGCGCGCCCGGCGGGCGCATGCGCACCGAGCGCCGGGGCGGGTTCCTGCTCGACCGCGGCGCACAGTTCCTCGCGAGCGGCTATCGCAACCTGCACGCCGCGCTGCGCCAGCTCGGGCTCGCGGACGCCGTGCGGCCGCTCGCGCGCAGCGCGAACGCCGTGCTGCGCGACGGCCGCTTCGAGCCCGCCGAGTGGGCGTCGCCCGCCGCGTTCCTGCGCTCGCGGCTGCTCTCGCCGGGCGCGAAGCGCCGGCTCGCCCGGCTTCCGCTCGAGCTCTGGCGCCACCGCGCGCGGCTCGAGCCGCTGCACCCCGAGCGCGCGGCGGCGCTCGACGGCGAGGACCTCGCCTCCTGGGCGCGCCGCACCGTCGGCGAGGAGGCGCTCGAGTACGCGATCGCGCCCGCCTTCGCCTCGACCTTCGACAGCGACCCGGAGCGCCTCTCGGGCGCGTTCGCGCTCCTCGCCATGCGCTTCGTCGCGCGCGGATTCCGGCTCCAGGCGCTCGACGGCGGGCTCGGCCGCCTGCCCCAGGCGCTCGCGCGCGAGGTCTCGGTGCGGGTCGGCTACGAGGTGACGGGCGTCGAGACCGACGCGGGCGGGGCGCGGATCCGCTACGTCGCGCCGAGCGGAGAGCGCACGCGCGAGGCCGACGCGGCGGTCCTCGCGGTGCCCGGCTCCCTCGCCGCGCGCCTGTGCCCGAAGCTCACCGAAGCGGAGCGCGCGTTCTTCGCGCGCGTCCGCTATGCGCGCGGGGCGATCGTGCACCTCCTCCTCGACGAGCGGCCGGCGAGCCTGCCGTGGTACGGCGTCGCCTTCCCGCGCGGCGCCGGGCTCGACCTCTACGGCCTCGCCGTCGACCACTGGAAGCCGGGCGCGGCGCCCGACGGCGCGGGCCTCCTGAACGCGGCGCTCACCGAGGACGCGGCCGCGCGCCTCGCCGGCGCCGGCGACGAGGCGATCGTCGCGTGCGCGCTCGAGAGCCTCGCGCGCACGCCCGTCGGCCGGCTGGCGCCGCGCGACGCCGTCGTCCACCGCTGGGACCCCATGCTCCCCCAGTTCGATGCGGGCTACCTCCCGGCGCTGCGCGATTTCCTCGCCCGCGAGGAGCGCTCGCCTCGGCTCGCCTTCGCCGGCGACTACCTGGTCGGCCCCTACACCGAGGCCGCCCTCACGAGCGGCCTGCGCGCCGCCACCGAGCTCGCGCGCGCTCTCCCCCCCCCGTAACCCACCCCGCGCGGTACGCTTCACGAAGGGGACGTTCCACCTACACGACTTCGGGGACACCCCTTCTTTCCCGGCGAGGGAGGAGCGTCCGCCCTCCCACGGCGAGGCCTCACGGAGCTCCATGCGCAACGCATCCGCGCTCGGCGAGATCGAGGTCCTCGATCCGGACGGCCGCCCGCACCGGCTCGCGGCGCTGTGGCGGCGGCGCCCGGTCGTCCTGGTCTTCATCCGCCACTTCGGCTGAATCTTCTGCCGGGAGCTGGTCGCGCAGTTGCGCGGCGAGGTCGAGGCGATCCGCGCGCTCGGGGCCGAGCTCGCGGTGGTGGGAAACGGGACGCCCGCGCAGGCGAAGGCGTTCGCCTCGAGCCACGAGGTGCCGTTTCCGCTCTACGTGGACCCGAAGCTCGCCGCCTACCAGGCCGCCGGGCTGCGCCGCGGCGTCCTCGACACGCTGAGCCCCGGGTCGTTCGGCCACGCGCTGCGCGCACTGCGCACCGGCGCGCGCCAGGGCCTCACGCAGGGGGACCCGTGGCAGCTCGGCGGCGCCTTCGTGATCGCCCCCGGCGGCCGGGTGGCGTTCCGCCACGTGAGCCGCAACGCGGGGGATCACGCGGACGCGGCGAGGATCCGCAAGGCGCTGGCGAAGCTCGGGGACCGCACGGCCGGCGCCGGCGGCGACGGTGCGGAACGAAGCGGATGACTCCGGCGCCGCCTCCTACGCAGCGCCGGTGTCGGCGGCCAGCCGCTCCGCGTCCGCCACCATCTCCTCGAGCAGCGCGAGGCCGCCGTCCCAGAAGCGCGGGTCCTCCACGTCGAGGCCGACGCGCGCGAGGAGCGCGGAGGGGGCCTCGGAGCCGCCGGCCGCGAGGAGCTCGCGGTAGCGCGGCACGAATGCGTCGCCCTCTTCGTCGTGACGCCGGAGCAGCGCGAGCACGAGCAGCTCGCCGAACGCGTACGCGTAGCAGTAGAAGGGCGTGTGGACGAAGTGCGGGATGTAGAGCCACCAGAAGCCGTAGTCGGGGGTGAGCTCCACGGCGTCGCCGAACATCGCGCGGTTCGCGTCGAGCCAGAGCGCGTTCACGCGCTCGACGGCGAGCTCGCCCTCGGCGCGGCGCGCCGCGTGGAGCGCCTGCTCGAAGCGCGTCATCGCGACCTGGCGGAACACGGTCGCGAACGCGTCCTCCAGCTTCCCGCAGAGCAGCCCGAGCCGGACCGCCGGGTCGCGCTCCTCGCGCATCAGCCGGCGGAAGACGAGCATCTCGCCGAAGACGCTCGCGGTCTCCGCGGTGGTGAGCGGCGCGTCCTGCTCGAAGAGGCCGCGCTCGCGCGCGAGCCACTGGTGGACGCCGTGCCCGAGCTCGTGCGCGAGCGTCATCACGTCGCGCAGGTTGCCGGTGTAGGAGAGGAGGACGTAGGGGTGCAGCGACGGCACCGTGGAGGCGCAGAACGCGCCGCCGCGCTTTCCGGGCCGCAGCTCGGCGTCGATCCAGCGACGCGCGAAGAAGCGCTCGGCGACGTCGCCGAGCTCGGGCGCGAAGTCGCGATACGCGGCGAGGACGGTCGCGCGGGCGTCGTCGAAGCTGCGCGCGTGGTCGGCCGCCGGAAGCGGCGCGTAGCGGTCGTAGTCCTTCAGGTCCAGCAGCCCGAGCAGCCGCCGCTTGAGCCGGTAGTAGCGCTGCACGAGGCCGTAGCGCGCCTCGCACGCGTCGAGGAGCGCGCGCACGGCGGCGCCGTCGATCTCGTTGCCGAGGTTGCGCTCGTCCATCGGGTCGGCGTAGCGCCGCAGCCGGTCGAGCAGCGCCTTGTCCTGGACCAGCGTGTTGAAGACGAAGCCGAGGACGCGCGCGCGCTCCTTCAGCCCGGCCGTGATCCCCGCGGCCGCGGCGCGGCGCACGCCGCGGTCGGGCTCGTGGAGGAGCGCGAGCGCCTCCTCCTCGCCGAGCTCGCGCTCGCCTTCCGGCAGCGCGACGCGAAAGCGCGCCGCCGCGAGGATCTCGTCGAAGAGCCGCCCGAACGCGCGGCTTCCGGTGTTCGCGGTCTCCTCGAGGATGCGCTCCTCCGGCTCGGTGAGGACGTGCGGCCGGTAGCGCCGCATCGCGGCGAGGAGGTGGCGGCGCCGCGCGAGCGCGGGGTCCGCGAGGAGCGCCTCCGCCGCGTCGTCGGGCGCGGCGACCCACTCGAGCTGGAAGAAGAGGAGCTCCGTGCGGATCGCCGAGCCGCGCTCCTGGACGCGCTGGAGCAGCGCGCCGTGGCGCGGGGTGATGGTGTCCGCCGCGAAGAGGAGGCCGGCGTACGCGCCCGCGCGCGCCACCGGCTCCTGCAGCGCCTCCAGCTCGTCGAGGGCGTCGGCGAGCGCCGCCGCCGAGAGCGCGGCGACGCGCCCGCGATGGCGCGCGGCGAAGCGCTTCGCGCGCGCCTCGGCGGCGTCGAGGTCGGCCTCGAGACGCGGGTCGTCCGGGCCGGCGTAGAGATCCGAGAGGTCCCAGCGCACGCCGGCGGCGGGCCCGGCGTCGGCGGGAAGCGGCTGCGCGGCGTCGAGGGGGGTCGGCTGGGCCATTCGGGGAGGGTTCCCGTTCCGCCCGCGCCCGCAACCGGCCGCGGCGCCGCGGTACCCTCGCGCCGTGGACCGCCCGCGCGTCGTGCTCCACGCCGACATGGACGCCTTCTACGCCGCGATCGAGCAGCGCGACGACGCCTCGCTGCGCGGGCGGCCGGTCGTCGTCGGCGGCACCTCGGCGCGCGGCGTCGTCTCCGCCGCGAGCTACGAGGCGCGCCGCTTCGGCGTCCACTCCGCGATGCCGACGGCCGTCGCGCGCCGGCTCTGTCCCGACGCCGTCTTCGTGCCGGGGCGAATGGCGGTCTACGCCGCGGAGTCGAAGCGCATCTTCGCGATCTTCGCGCGCTACACGCCCGTCGTGGAGGGGCTCTCGCTGGACGAGGCCTTCCTCGACCTCACCGGGAGCGAGCGCCTGCTCGGGCCGCCGCGCGAGGTGGGCGAGCGCCTGCGCGCGGAGGTGCGCCGCGAGACCGGGCTCGCCGTGTCGGTCGGGATCGCCCCCGTGAAGATGGTCGCGAAGATCGCGAGCGATCTGGCGAAGCCCGACGGCCTCCTCGAGGTGCCGCGCGCGGGCGTGCGCGCGTTCCTCGATCCGCTGCCCGTCGCGCGGCTGTGGGGCGTCGGCCCGGTGGCGGAGGCGCGCCTGCGGCGCGCCGGCTTCGCGACGATCGGCGACCTCGCGCGGGCGCCGGCGGCGCGGATCGAGCGCGCGCTCGGCGCGTGGGGCCTCGACGTCGCGCGCCTCGCGCGCGGCGAGGACGCGCGCGAGGTCGCCGCGTGGCGGGATCCGGTGTCGCTCAGCGAGGAGAGCACGTTCGAGCGCGACGTCGGCGACTCCGCGCGCCTCGAGGCGGCGATCCTCGCCCACGCGGAGGCCGTCGCGCGGCGGCTGCGGCGTAGCGGCCTGCGCGCCCGCACCGTCGTGCTGAAGCTGAAGCTCGGGCGCCGCGTGCGCGAGGGCCCGCGCGGCTTCCCGCTCCTCACGCGCCGCGCGACGCTCCCCGAGCCCAGCGACGACGGCGCGGCGCTCGAGGCCGCGGCGTGCGCGCTGCTGCGCGCGGAGCGGCTGCGCGAGCCCGTGCGGCTCCTCGGCGTCGGCGTCACGAACCTCGTGCCGGCGGCGCATGCGCAGCTCTCGCTCTTCGCGGGGCCGGCGGAGCGCCGCGCGCGCCTCCATCGCGCGCTCGACGCGCTCGCGGACCGCTACGGGCGCGACGCGGTCGTCCGCGGCGCCGCGGCGACGCCCGAGCGGGCCGGGCTCACGCTGCAGCGCAAGCGCGGCGAGCCGCCCTGACGCCGCTGCGCGACGCGCGCAGAAAGGGGACGTTCCACTTTCCTGAGTTCGGGGACACCCCTTCCGACGCGTCGCGTCGAGAGGTGTCCCCTTCGTGAGGAAAGTGGAACGTCCCCTTCGTGTCAGTCGTATACGGCGTCGATGGCCCAGGTGAGGCGGTCGGCGTCGTAGCGCAGGCGCGCGGCGGTGCCGTCGCTCGTCACGACGTCGTAGTGCTCGAAGGCGTAGCGCTCCTCGTCGGACCACCAGCCGCCGCTCGTGCGCCAGGGGCCCGCGCACTGGAGCACGCGACCGCGCGCGACCGCGCTTTCGAGCGCGCGGGGGTGGCCTCCGCGCGCGTCGACGCGCGCCGGCACGGGCGGCCGCAGCGCGCGCACCGTGACGTGATGGGCGTAGGGGGGCGGCGGCTCGTGCACGCGGTCCGGGGTCGCGAGGCGCGCGCCGTCCGCGCGGTCCGCGCGCTGCGCCTGCGCGCTGGCGAAGGGCGCGAGCGCGAACGCGCCCGGCCGGTGCGTGTCGACGACGACGGGCGCGCCGACGCGGCCGGGCCCGCAGAGCGCCTCGAGCTCCGCGAGCGTGCGCTGGAGGAGCGCGGGCGGCGGGCCGGCCGGACGAAAGAAGTCGAGCTGGTCGCCGCGGAGCGGGCGGCCCTCGGCCGCGACGGTCGCGCCCTCGATCTCGGCCTCGGGCGGGTGCGCCTCGAGCGCGAGCGCGGTGAGGCGCAGCAGGACGCGTACGTCGACCGTCGGCGCGGCGACGCCGACGCGGCGCACCGCGCGGCCGCCGCCGGCGAGCCGCAGACCCAGCTCGAGCTCGGCGCAGCCGAGGCCGCGGCACTCGAGGCGCGCGGCGAGCCGTGAGAGCAGGCCGTGGAGCACGAAGCGCAGCGGCTCCAGGCGGTCGACGGGGGCCTCCAGCTCCGCGCTCTCCTCGAGCCGTGTCTCCGGCGGGACGGGGGGCGGCGGCTCCTGGCCCGCGCCGAGCGCGACGGCGAGGAGCCGCGCCGCGTCGGCGCCGAGGCGCGCGAGGAGCGCGCGGCGCGGAAGGCGCAGGAGGTCGCCGACGCGGCGCACGCCGAAGCGCGTGCAAGCGTCCGCGAGGGCGTCCGGCGGATCGAGGAGCTCGAGCGGGAGCGGGGCGAGGAAGGCGGCGTCGCCGCCCGGCGGCACCACCTCGACCGGGCCCGCCTCGGCCGCGGGCCGCTCGAGCCAGCCGCGCAGGTGCCGGCGCGCGGCGATGCGCGCGACCGCGCGCGAGCCCGCCACGGCGACGATCGCCGGCAGCCCGAGCCGGCGCGCGCGTGCGGAGAGGGCGGCCGCGAGGCCGCGCTCGGACCCGAAGCAGGCTTCGATCCCCGAGGCGTCCAGGAAGACGGCGGCCTCGCCCGCGCGCAGTGCCGTGGCGGGCGGCGCGAGCTCGGCGCGCGGCGAGACCGAGAGCGCGGCGTCGAGCAGCGCGCGCCGCGCCGCGTCCTCGAGCGCGGCCGACGCCGGGTGGACCTCGAGCTCCGCGCACGCGGCGCGCGCCTGGGCGGCGCTGCACGGGAGCCGCACGCCGCGGCGCGCGGCCTCGGGCGAGAGCGCGAGCACGTCCACGCGCGGTCCCGCGCCCGCCGTCACGGCGAGCGGCCGGCCGGCGCGCTCGGGCTGCGCGCGCACGAGCGCGACCCACGGGAGGTCGGGCACGAGCAGGCAGGCGATGCGGCCGGCCACGCCGGCGCCTCATGCGCGCGGCCGCAGGGCCGCGCGCACGTCCGTGCCGAAGCAGGCGACGGCGCCGGCGCGCGCCGAGCCCGCCGTACGCCCTCGCAGGGTCGCGGCCGAGCCCGCGGGACGCCCTCGCAGGGCCGGCGCCGAGCCCACGGCACGCGCGCGGAGGGCCGGCACCGAGCCCGCGGTGCGCGGGCCGCGCCGTGCGCCGTCCGCGCGCCGCATCAGGCGGCTCCGCGCTGCGGCCAGCGCGCGGGCGCGCAGCGCAGCGGCCCGCCCGCGCGGCTGCGCACGAGCCGCACCTCGCTCTCGAGCGCGGCGAGGTATGCGCCCTCGGCGCCGGGCGCCGCCTCGCCGGGCGCCGCCACGCCCTCGAAGCGCAGGGCCGCGGGCGCGAGCTCGAGGGCGAGGTCGGCGAAGCCCTCCGCGAGGCGCGCGTCCGCGACGACGACGAACGCCGTCCCGCTGCCGCAGGCCGCCTGCCGGAGCCGCAGCCACGTGCGCGCGCCGGCCACGTCGGCACCGCCGCGCCGCCCGCGCTCGCGCACGGCGCGCTCGGCGGACGCCGAGCCGGCCGAGGCGGCTGCGGCGGGCGCACCGCGCGCGGCGGCCGCGCCGCCCGCCGCGAGGTCGAGCGCGACGACGCCGAAGCCGCCCGCCGCGAGGAGGTGCTCCGCGCTGCGGAGCGCCGTCGCGAGGTCGGGTGGGCGCACCCACAGCAGCCGACCGAGCGCGACACCGGCCGCCGCGGCCGACGGAGGGTCGAAGGCGTCCGCGGCGTCGACGAGGCCCGCGAGCTCCCCGCCCGCGGTCGCGGCCGCGAGGAGCGCGAGCACGAGCGAGGTGCGGCCCGAGGACGGCGGGCCGGCGACCTCGCTGAGCGCGCCGCGCGGGAAGCCGCCGCCGAGGAGGCGATCGAGCGCGGCCACCCGCGTCGCGCAGCGGCCCGAGAAGGCCTCGGGCGCCGCGCCGCGCCGGACCTGCGGGCCGAGGTCGCGCAGCGCCGCGGCGAGACGCGACGCGCGCTCGGTGGACGGTGCCAGGGGGGCCGGCGCCATGGTTTCGGATTTTCGCCTCGTTTTCGCCTCGCGTCAATCGGCCGCCCAACGCGCTCGGCCGCCGGCGCGCGCAAAGTCCGCCGATGCGCGAAGGCCCCCCGGTGCGAAAGGCGCCAACGCGCGAAGCGCCCGCCGACGCGCACGCGCCGCCGTCCTAGACTCTCCTCGTGCGCCTCCTCCACACGATGCTCCGGGTCGGCGACCTCGACGCCTCGATCCGCTTCTGGACGGAGCACTTCGGCATGAAGCTGCTCCGGCGCCGGGATTACCCGGAGGGCCAGTTCACGCTCGCCTTCGTCGGCTACGGCGACGAGAGCGAGCACACCGTCCTCGAGCTCACCTACAACTGGGGGCGCAGTCACTACGAGCTCGGCGACGCCTTCGGCCACGTCGCGATCGCCGTCGACGACATCCACGCGACGTGCGCACGCCTGCGCGCCGCCGGCGTGCGCATCACGCGCGAGCCCGGCCCGATGAAGCACGGCACGACGGTGATCGCGTTCGTCGAGGATCCGAACGGCTACAAGGTCGAGCTCATCGAGCGCGGCTAGCGCCGCGCGGGCCGCCGCCCGCGCCGCTCAGCCGCGGAGCTCGGCGCCCGCCGCGTCGCGCAGCGCCGGGTGGTTCGCACGCAGCCACTCCACGGTGTCGCGGATCGTCTCCCGCCGGTCGCGGATCCGGTAGCCGAGCTCGCTCTCGGCGAAGAGCGACCGCACGGCCCAGTAGTGCGCCGCCATCTCCACGAGGACGGGGTCGGGCAGGAGGTGGGGCGGCTCGCCGAGGAGGCGCCCGCCGAGCCCCTCCACGAGGCCGGCGAGGAGGCGCGCAGGGCGATACGGGAGCTTGAGCGGAGGACCCGGCACGCCCGACACCTCCTCGACGAGGGCGAAGAACTCCTCGATCCCGCACGCGTGGCCGGGGAGGTGGTAGACGGGCTGCGCCGCGGGGCGCTCCAGCGCCGCGAGCAGCGCCTGCGCGACGTCGCGCACGTCGGTGTAGGCGATGCCGCCGCGAATCATGATCGGCATCTTGCGCTGCAGCGCCTTCAGCACCGTGCCGGTCGAGCGGAAGCGGTGGTCGCCCGGCCCGAGGAGGATCGGCGGACGCACGAAGACGAGGTCCACGCCGAGCTCGTCGGCCAAGGCGCGCGCGCGCCGTTCCATCTCGATCTTCGAGGCGTAGTAGGGCCAGCGGCCGACGACGTCGTCGCAGTAGCGCGCCTTCTCGTCGGCGGACTCGTGGGGGCTGCGGAAGCAGGCGACCGTCCCGCTGGTCGAGGCGACCACGAGACGGCACCGGTGCGCCGCGGCGAGCCGCACCATCGCGAGCGTCCCCTCGACGTTCGTGCGAAGCATGTCCTCGGGGCGGTGCCGGCTGTGGCGCACCACGGCGGCGAGGTGCGCGATCGCAGCGAGCGGAGGCAGCGCGGCGTCCCAGGCCTCGGACGCGGGGAGCGCGCCGCGCACGAGACGCACGTCCCCGACGCCGCGCGTCCAGCCGGCCGCCTCCCACTCGGCGGGGTCGCGCACGAGCGCGAGGACCGGCCGCGGCGCGGTCCGCCCGGCGTTCGCCTCGAGCAGATGGCGGCCGACGAACCCCGAGGCGCCGGTCACGAGCAGCGGGCGCTCCGCCTCCATCACGCCTCCTCGGCGCCGGTCGCCGCACATGCGTCGGCGTACGCGGCGAGCTCGCGCGCGCGCGGGCCGCGGCGCCAGCCGCCCTGCGCATCGCCCCGCGCGAGAATGCCGCGCTCGGCGAGGTCCTCGTACAGCTCCTCCACGTCGGGAAGGTGCGCCTCGGGCAGCGAGCGGACCAGCTCCGCGGGCGCCGGGAGCGGCTCCGCCGCGCGGGCGAGCGCGCGCGCGGCCGCCGCGCGCCCGAGCCGGACCGGGTCGAAGAGCGCCCGCACGACCGCGCGCACGCGCGCGTCGGCGAGCGCCGCCTCCGCGTCGCGCGGGCCGGGCGGTGCCCACGCGTTCGCGCGCAGGTGGTGCTCGACGCCCGGGTTGCCCGCGTACGCGAGCGCCGCCTCGGCGTGGAAGTGCGGGGCGACGTGCTCGCGCAGGCAGCGCGCGAGGACCGGGCACGCGGGCGCGGGCGCGCTCGAGCCTTCGAGCACGTGCCCGCCGCGCGCCGCGATCGCGGCCGCGAGCCACGCCTCGTCGACGCCCGGAAGGGCGGCCGACGCGAGGAACGCGCGCAGGTGGTAGCCGGTCGCCGCCATGCGCGCCTGGAGCTGCGCCACGAGCGCGCGGCTCACCGCGTGGACGTCGGTCTCGAGGTCGAGCCGGATCGGCGCGCCGCACGCCACGTGCACGCGGCCGAGCTCGATCTCGCCGCGCGCGAGGCGCCCCGTCCAGGCCAGGAGGTCGCGGACGCGCATCGGCGGCTTGGGCGCCCCGCCGAGCTCCGCGACGAAGCCCGCCTCCTCGGGCACGCGCTCGTAGGCGATCGCGAGCGGGAGGAGCGCGCAGGGCTGGCCGGTCGCCTGGAGGCTGCGCAAGAGGCCGCGCCGCGGCTCGACGAAGCGGCGCGAGCGGCTGCGCCGGCCCTCGACGAAGAACTCCAGCACGGCGCGCTCGCGCACGAGCCGATCGACCACCTCGGTGAGCCGCTTGTCCTCGCGGCCGCGGCCGCGCTCCAAGTAGAAGGCGCCGAGCCCCGCGAGCACCCGCCCGAGCACCGGCAGCCGCGCGAACTCGGAGGCCGCCGCCACGCGGGGGAGCGGGAGCCCGAGGTCGGGGCGCGCGAAGCAGAGGTACGAGACGAGCACGAAGTCGAGGTAGCTGCGGTGCGACGGCGCCAGCACGACGAGCGCGTCGCGCGGCACCGCGGCGAGCGCCGCGCGCAGCGAGGCCTCGTCCAGCGTGACGCGCTCGCAGGCGCGCGCGAGCGCCGCGTCGACGGCCCACGCCGCCGCGCGCGCGAGCGCGCCGGCCCGCGGCTGCGCGAGCGCCCAGCGCACGCGGGCCTCGCGCGGATGGTCGCGACCGGCGAGCGGCACGGCCCGCTCGTCGCCGCCGAGGAGGTGGCGCCAGACCCCGCGGCAGACGACGTCGAGGTAGCGCGCCGGGTCGAAGCCCGGGTCGTCGAGCGGCGCCGAGCTGCGGAAGCGGAAGCTCCGGTGCGTGAAGTACGCGAAACGCCGGTTCGTGTCCTCGATGCGCGCTGCGAGCGGCGCGGACGCCGGGCGCCGCTCGTGGACGCGGCGGTGCCAGCGGCGCCAGCGCGCGCCGTCGGGCCCGAGGTAGCGGACGCGCGGCGGCGGGCCGCCCGGCGGCGGGTGGCACGCGAAGAAGGCGTTGACCCGCTCGCGCGCGAGCCGCAGCGTGGCGCTGCGCGAGAAGCCGGCGACGGCGTGGACGATCGGCAGCTCCGGCGCGCCGGCGCCGCGCGACCCGAGCTCGCCGAAGGCCGCGTCCACGACCCGCTCGGCGACCGCGTCGACCGGGACGAGGTCGAGGCGGCTCGCGGGCCGCGCCATCACGGCCTGCATGCGGCCGCTCCCGATGCCGATCGCGAAGAGCGCGAAGCCGGCGCTGCTGTCGATCCAGCCCGGGAAGGGCCGCCGGTGCGCGGCGGCGATGATGCTCGGCCGCACGAAGACCAGCGGGACGCCGCCGCGTCGCCGCGCGAGGAGGTGCTCGGCCAGGGACTTCGTGAGCGTGTAGGTGTTGGGGTGGCCGGTCTCGGCGAGGAGCGCCCGAAGCGCCTCGGGGTCGTCGTAGCGGCCCGCGCGCACGGCCTCGTAGAGGCGGTCGGGATCGCGCGGCAGCGGGGCGAGGCGCTCCTCGATCTCGACGCCGTCGCCCGGGTGCGGGGTCACGTACGCCGTCGAGACGTCGACCAGGCGCGCGAGCCCCGCGCAGCCGCGCGCGAGCTCGAGGACCTCGAGCGCGCTCGCCGCGTTCGCGGACGCGGCGCGCGCGATCGGGAGGTCGAAGTCGATGGACGCGGCGCAGTGGATCACGTGAGTCACGCGCGCGCGCAGGGCCGCGGCCGTCTCCGGCGCGAGGCCGCAGCCCGGCTGCTCGCAGTCGCCCTCCACCGCCTCCACGAGCCCAGCGCCCGCGCCGCCGAGGGTTGCGAGGCAGGGCGACGCGAGCACCTCCTCGCGCAGGCGCGCGCCGGCGCCGCGCCCGTCCCGCGCGCGCAACAGCACGTACAGGCGCTCCACGCCGAGGGCCTCGCGCCGGCGCAGCAGCTCGTAGAGGACGACCTTTCCGAGGAATCCGGAGGCGCCGGTGAGGAGGACCTCCCGGCGCGGCGTTCGCTCGTCGCGCACGGCGCTCTCCCGGGGCGGCTCAGTCGCTCTGGCGCGGAGCCGCGTACAGCTGGTTGCAGGCGCCGAAGACGTCGCGCGGGTCCAGCGCGCGCTTCACCTCGCGCGCGCTGGCCCGCACGCCCGCGGACGCGATCCGGTCCACGAACGGCTGGCGGATCTTCCCGATCCCGTGGTGGTGCGAGAGCGATCCGCCGCGGCGCAGCACCTCGTCGCGCGCGGCGTGCTCGATCTCCGCGTAGAGCGCGCTCGGGTCCCCGGGGACGCCCTTGAAGTAGAACGCGAAGTAGAAGTACACGCATGCGCCGGTCGGGTAGAGCTGCGTCACGCGGCAGGTGACGAAGGGCTTGCCGGGAAGCCCGCGGTCCGCGTGCTCGTCGCGGATGCGCTGCTTCACCGCCTCGCAGAGCTCGAGCACCCGGCTCCACGGCACGGACGTCTCGAAGCTCTCCGCGATGAGCCAGTGGTTCATGATCCAGTCGCGGATGTAGGCGATCCCGAACGTGAGCTGGTAGCCGCGCTCGCCGTTCGCCGCGCCGCCGGCGAGGCCGCCGTAGCGCTTCGCCACGGCGTAGGTGCGGCGCTGCTGCGCGGCGACCTCGGCCGCGCTCCCCTCGAAGACGAGCGTGCACGCCGCCATGCGCTCCACGTCGAAGCCCTTGACCCGCGTCACGTACCACTTCTCGGCGGCCGACAGGAGCTTCGCCGCGCCCTCCTTGCGAGGCTTCAGCATCTGCGAGAGCTGGAACTGGAGGTTGTCCACGAGGCGCACGCTGGCCGGCAGCTCGCCCTCCTGCTGGAGCGCGTAGAGGAACCGCACGCCCGACTCGAAGTCCGGGAAGACGATCGAGCCGTAGACCTGCCGCTCCGGCAGCGGGAAGAGCTTCACCACGGCGCGCGTCACGATCCCGAGGCAGCCCTCCGAGCCGAACACGAGACGCCGGACGTCCGCGGCGCCCACGGACTCGCGCGGGTGGACGCCGGGTCGCTCGAGCACGCCCTGCGCGGTCACGACGCGCACGTCGAGCACGAGGTCCTCGATGTTCCCGTAGCGGTTCTTCTTCATGCCGGACGCGTGCGTCGCGATCCAGCCGCCGAGCGTCGAGAACTCCACGCTGTCGGGCTCGTGTCCCATGGTGAAGCCGTGACGCGCGAGCGTCGCCGCGATGTGGCGGCCGACGGCGCCCGCCTCGATGCACGCCATCCGGTTCACGGGGTCGATCCAGAGGATCCGGTTCATCCGGCCCATGTCGACCGAGACGATGGGGCGCTCCTCCGCGGGACGGCAGCGCAGCGCGTCGGTCACGTTGGTGCCGCCTCCGTACGGGATCAGCACCACGCCGTGGCGCAGCGCCGCCTCGACGAGACGCTCCACCTGCGCCTCCTCGGCGGGGAACACGACCAGGTCGGGCACCCGCTCGAGGCGCCCGTACTTGATCGCGTACATCTCCGCCTGCGTGTGCCCGTGGCCGTGGCGCAGGCGGATCTCCGGCTCGTCGGAGATCTGCGCCGGCGCGAACGTCTTGCGGATCTCCTCCTCGAAGGCCGGGTGGCGACGCGGCTCCGGGATCGGGGGCGGGTAGTGCGCCGGGTTGAGGTCGTCGGGGCGGACGCCCGGGTGGATCTGGCGCTGCGTCCAGGCCAGGAGCTCGGGAAGCTCCTGACCCGAGAGCGGGTAGCGGCTTCCCGTGAGGACGACGACGCCGTCCGGCCGCGCGACGAAGCGGGTGTCGCGGAAGCCCCACACGTCCAGCGCGACCTCGTCCGTCGGGTCCGGTGCGAGCGGCTCGGGGACGATGCGCGGCGCGTGCGGGTCGAGCTCCATGTCCGTCCTCCTCCCCCGGACTCTGCCAATCCATTGTGGCGCGCGCCGCCCGCCGGTGGCAGACCGCGCGCGCGGCGGCGCAGGCGGGCTACGAGGGCGCTCCTCCCGGGGCGGGCGCGATGCGGACGCGCCGGCCCTCGACCCGCAGGCGCCCTTCGGCGAACAGGCGGATCGCCTCGGGGACGAGGCGGCGCTCGAGCGCCTGCACCCGCGCGGCCAGCGTCTCCGGCGTGTCGTCGTCGCGCACCGGGATCGCCTCTTGCAGGATGATCGGACCCTGGTCGTACTCGTCGTCGCAGAAGTGCACCGTGGCGCCCGTCACCTTGCAGCCGCGCGCGAGCACGGCCTCGTGGACGCGCGCGCCGTAGAAGCCCTTCCCGGAGAAGGCGGGCACCAGAGCCGGGTGAACGTTGATCGTGCGGCCGGCGAACCCGCGCGTCTCGAACGGCGAGAGGAAGCCGAGCAGCGCGACGAGGTCCACCTCGTGGCGGGCGAGCTCGGCGTGGAGCGCGTCGTTGAAGCGGCGCACGTCCGCGAACTCCTTGCGCGGGACGGCGACGGCGGGGACGCGCCGGCGCCGCGCCCGCGCGAGGCCGCCGGCGTCGGCGCGCGAGGCGATCACCACGACCACGCGCGCGGCCAGCTCGCCCGCGTCGATCCGCTCGAGGAGGTTGTCGAGGCTCGTGCCGCTCCCCGAGAGCAGCACCGCGACGCGGAGCGCGCTCATCGAGCCGCGAGCGCGGCGTGCACCCGGCGCGTCGCCGGCGAGCGGTTCAGCGTGTAGAAGTGGATGCCCGGCGCCCCGCGGGCGAGGAGCTCCCGGCACTGCCGCGTCGCCCACGCGACGCCGACGTCGAGCGCGGCGTCGGGGTTCGCGCCCGCCTCGTCGAGCGCGCGCTCGAGCTCGACCGGCCGCTTCGAGCCCGGGGAGAGCGTCAGCATGTGGCGCAGGTTCGCCGCGCTCACGATCGGCATGATGCCCGGCACGATCGGGACGCCGATCCCGAGGCCGCGCGCCCTCTCCACGAAGCGCCAGTAGTCCTCGTTGTCGAAGAAGAGCTGCGTGATCAGGAACTGGGCGCCCGCGTCGACCTTCTCCTTCAGGTGGGCGAGGTCCTCCTCCACGCTCGGCGCCTGCGGATGCTTCTCCGGGTAGCAGGCGCCGCCGATGCAGTAGTCGAAGTTCGCGCGCACGAAGCGGGCGAGCTCGCTCGCGTGACGGAAGCCGCCGGGCACGGGCCGCCACTCGGGCTGGTCCTTCGGCGCGTCGCCGCGCAGGGCGAGCACGTTCTCGATGCCCTCTCCGCGCATCCAGGCGAGGTTGTCGCGCAGCTCCTCGACGGTCGTGCCGGTGCACACGACGTGCGCCATCGCGGTGAGGCCGAGGTCGCGCTGGATGCGGACGACCAGGTCCGCGGTCTTGTGGCGCGTGCTGCCCGACGCCCCGCACGTCACCGAGACGAAGCCGGGCTCCAGGCGCTTCAGGTCCCCGATCGTCTCGTAGAGCGCCCGGTACCCCTCGTCGCTCTTCGGCGGGAAGAACTCGAACGAGAAGACGGGCCCGCCCCGGGCGTAGAGATCCGCGATGCGCATCTCGCGGATTCTACCGCGGCCCTGCCGCGGGCGGCCGGCGGGCGGTCGGGCCGGTTGACCGGCCCGGGCGGGCCCGCGAGACTGCGCCCGGAGGTGGCGCCGTGGCGGTGCTCGTGTCGGGATCGGTGGCCGTGGACCACATCATGGTCTTCCAGGGCCGCTTCAAGGACGTGATCCTGCCGGACCGGGTGCACGCCCTCAACGTGGCGTTCCACGTGCCGGCTCTGCGCCGGACGTTCGGCGGCTGCGCCGCGAACATCGCCTACAACTTGCGCCTCCTGGGCGAGGACCCGGTCGTCGTCGCGACGGTGGGCGGCGCGGACTTCGACGACTACGCCGCCTGGCTCGACCGCTGCGGCGTGCGGCGCGACTTCATTCGCCCGCTTCCCGGCGAGAGCACCGCGGGCGCCTACATCACGACCGACCTCGACGACAACCAGATCGTCGGCTTCCACCCCGGAGCCATGGACCGCGCCCACGAGGTGCGCATCGAGGACGTCACGGTCCCGTACGAGATCGGCATCGTCTCGCCCAACGGGCGGCGTGCCATGGTGGAGCACGCCCGCGCGCTGAAGGCGCGCGGCGTCCCGACGGTCGTCGACCCGGGCCAGGGCCTTCCCATCCTCTCGCGCGAGGAGCTCGTCGAGATGATCGAGGGCGCCGACCTCTACGTCGTGAACGACTACGAGTGGTCGCTCACCGTCGAGCGCAGCGGCCTCACGGGCGACGCGATCGCCTCGCGCGCGCGCACGGTCATCGTGACGCGGGGGGCGGAGGGCTCGCTCCTGCGCCGCCGCGACGACGTGGTCGAGATCCCCGCGGTGGCGGCCGAGCGCGTGGTCGACCCGACCGGCGCGGGGGACGCCTACCGCGCCGGGCTCCTGTACGGCATGGCCCGCGGCCTCCCGCTGGAGACCGCCGCGCGCATCGGCAGCCTCATGGGGGCGCTCCAGGTCGCCCACCCCGGCACGCAGGCCCTCACCTTCGACGGAGCGGAGTTCCCCGCCCTCTACGAGCGCGCCTTCGGCGCACCGCTCGGATGACGGAACGCGCGCCCCTCCGCCGGCCCGGGAAGCGCGACCTCGGCTGGTTCCTGCTCGCCGCCGCGTTCCCCGTGCCGTGGCTGACGGCCTACCACCTCGGCGGCCTCGGGCTCCCTCCCGAGTGGGAGGCGGTCCTCGCCGGGGTCTCCATCCTCGGCTCCGCCTTCATGCTCTCGTGGTCGATGGAGCTGGCCGAGCGCGACATCCCGCAGAACCTCGCGCTCCTCGTGCTCGCGCTGGTGAGCGTCCTGCCCGAGTACGCCGTGGACCTCCACTTCGCCATCACGGCGGCGGAGAAGCCCGAGTACGCGCACTACGCGATCGCGAACATGACCGGCGCGAACCGGCTCCTCATCGGGCTCGGCTGGGCGGCCGTCGTCCTGATCGCGTGTCACCGCGAGCAGGTGCCGGCGCTTCAGATCGACCCCCAGCACCGGCTCGAGATCCGCTACCTCTACCTCGCGACGATCTACTCGTTCTTCATCCCGCTCGACGGCTACGTCGGGCTGATCGACGCGGGCGTCCTGCTCGTCCTCTTCGCGATGTACGTCCGCGCGGCGATGCGCGGGGAGATGCACGAGTCCGAGCTGGTCGGCCCGGCCGCGATCCTCTCGGAGGAGTTCAGCGACTTCGGCCGCCGGCTGTGGGCCGTCCTCCTCTTCGTCTTCGCGGCCTACGCGATCTGGATCTCCGCGGAAGCGTTCGCGGAGGGGCTCGTCCACGTCGGGCGCAACTACGCCGTCGACGAGTTCCTGCTCGTCCAGTGGGTGGCGCCGCTGGCCTCGGAGTCCCCGGAGTTCGGCGTGGCCATCCTCTTTGCCATGCGCGGCCGCGGCGCGACCGGGCTCGGGGCGCTGATCTCGTCGAAGGTGAACCAGTGGACACTCCTCGTGGGCGCGTTGCCCGTGGCCTTCGTCGCGGCGGGCGGCGGGCTGCGCGGGCTCCCGCTCGACGCTCGCCAGACCGAGGAGCTGGTCCTCACCTCGGCGCAGTCGCTGCTCGCGACCCTGCTCATCTCGGAGCTGCGCTTCTCGCGCATCGAAGCCGTGCTGCTCGCGACCCTGTTCGGCGTCCAGCTCGTCTTCCCCGACACGACGGTGCGGATCGCCTTCTGCGTCCTCTACCTCGCGATCTTCGCGATGCTGCTCGTCTCCTCGCCGAGGCGCCGCGCCGCCTTCCTCTCGCTCCTGCGCGTGGCGCCGGCCCCGGGTCCGCGCGCCGCGTGAGCCGCGACGTCGACGTCCTCGTCGTCGGGGCGGGGATCGTCGGGCTCGCGGCCGCGGCGGCGCTGGCGCGCCGCGGGCTGCGCGTGCTGGTCGCCGAGCGCCGCGAGGCGATCGCGCGCGAGACGACGAGCCGGAGCAGCGAGGTCGTGCACGCGGGCCTCTACTACCCCGAGGGCTCGCTGAAGGCGCGCCTGTGCGTCGAGGGCCGCGAGCGGCTGTACGCGCGCTGCGCCGAGCGCGGCCTTCCCCATCGCGCGCTCGGGAAGCTCGTCGTGGCGACCGAGCCGGAGGAGCTGCCGCGGCTCGAGGCGCTCGCCCGCCTCGGGCGCGCGAACGGCGCCCCGGGGCTCGAGCTCCTCGACGCGGCCGAGGTCCGGCGGCGCGAGCCGTGCGTGCGCGCGCTCGCGGCGCTCTGGTCGCCGCGCAGCGGGATCGTCGACGCGGCGGCGCTCGCGCTCTCGTACCTCGCCGAGGCGGAGGCGCACGGCGCGGCGCTCGCGCTGCGCACCGACGTGGAGGCCCTCGAGCCGGCGGGCGGCGCGTGGCGCGTCGCGGCGCGCGGCGCCGGCGGCGAGCCGGCGGCGCTCGTCGCGGGGTGGGTCGTGAACGCGGCCGGCCTCGCGGCGGACCGGGTCGCCGCGCTCGCCGGCGTCGACGTCGCGGCGGCGGGCTACCGCCAGCACCCGTGCAAGGGCGACTGGTTCGCGCTCGCGCCGGGCGCGCCGCTGCGCTTCGCGCACCTCGTCTACCCGCTCCCCGCCGGCGCGGGCCTCGGCGTGCACGTGACGCTCGACCTCGGCGGCCGCGTGCGACTCGGCCCCGACGCGGAGTACGTCGCCGCGCCGCGCTACGACGTCGACCCGGCGAAGGCGCAGGCCTTCGCGGACGCCGCGGGGCGCTATCTCCCGGGGCTGCGCGCCGAGTGGCTCGCGCCGGACGCGGCGGGCGTGCGGCCCAAGCTCGCCGGACCGGGCGAAGGCTTCCGCGACTTCGTCGTGGCGGAGGAGTCCGCGCGCGGGCTTCCCGGGCTCGTGGACCTCGTCGGCATCGAGTCGCCGGGCCTCACCGCCGCGCCCGCGATCGCCGAGCGCGTGGCGGACCTCGTCGCCCGCGGCGAGCGCGCGGACTAGCGCGCGCCTCCGAGCTCGCGCGCGGGCCGCGCCGAGGACCGCCTCCCGGCCCTCGGGCGCGGCGGCGGGGCGAGGCCGCGTCAGCCCGCGGCGCTCTCGAGCTCCAGCCACACGACCGCGCACGCGACGTTGTCGCCGGAGCGGCGGCGCCGGTGCGCCGCGCAGGCGCGCTCGGCGAGGCCGCGGGCCGCGGCGAGCGGGCGCAGCGGCGCGGGCTCGCCCGCAGCCGCGCCGAGCGCCTGCGCGATCGCGCCGCACGGGTCGTCGACGCCGATCCCGGGCTGCGTGAGGCCGTCGCTCGCGAGGACCACCGCGCGCAGGCCCGCGAGCGGGAGCTGGCCCACCGCAGCGCGCGCCGCGAGCGCGGCGCCGGCCGCCGCGTCCTGACCGAGGAACGCCGCACCGCCCGCGGGCGGTGCCCCGACGTCGCGCACCCCCTCCGCGTCGGCGACGTACAGCCGGCTGTCGCCCAGCGCGGCGTAGAAGAGCTGTCCCTCCGCCGGGCGCACGAGCGCGAGCGCGAGCGTGGTGCGCGGTCCGTATCCTTCGTCGCGCGCGCCGCGCTCGCCGAGGATCGCGCGGTTGGCGTCCTCGAGCACCGCCGCCGCCTGGCGCGCCCAGCTCGCGGGCCGCACCGTGCCGGGCTCGGTCCAGTGCGGCGCGGGATGGGTCGCCACGTACTCGAGCGCGACCTCGGCCGCCTCGAAGCCGTGGTGCCCGTCCGCCACCGCGACGAGGACGCCCGCGTCGCCCAGCGCGAGCAGCGCGCCGTCCTCGTTGGGGTCGTGGTGCGCGTACGCCTTGAGCGCGCCCCCGCGGGAGATGGCGATCCCCGCGGCGCCCTCGGCGACCGCGTCGACGGCCCCGAGCTCGACGTGCTCGCGGCCGCGCAGCAAGGCCGCTCTCAACGCGCGGGCGCCTCGCGGCCGCGTGCGCTGCGGGGCTCGTGCGCCTCCGGCTCGCCCTCGGGCGCCGGAAGCGGGTTGCGCGCGAAGCAGAGGTCCACGACCGGCCTTCCTCCGATCAGGTGCTCGCGGATGATCCGCTCCAGCGCCTCGGGGGTGCAGCGCCGGTACCAGGTGCCTTCCGGATACACCACCGCGATCGGACCCTCGCGGCAGATGCGCAGGCAGTTCGCCTGCGTCCGGTAGACGCCGCCCTGCGCGTCCGCGAGCCCGAGCTGGCGCAGGCGACGCTTCAGGTACGCCCACGAGGCCTCCGCCTCGTCGCTCGGCGCGCAGTCGCCGTGCGTGCACAGGAAGATGTGCCGCCGGAAGCCGCCGATCCCGAGCGTTGCCACGAGGCGCGCGAGATCCGGATCGGTGGAACCCTCCGACATGGGCGCCGCTAGTATACCGGCCGGGCAGGGGAGGCGATGGCGGCCGTCGACGCGGTGCTGATCGGCGCGGGCCTGCGCGGCCGCCACGTCTACGGCGCGTGGGCGCGGCGCCATCCCGAGCGCCTGCGCTTCGTCGCGGTGGCGGAGCCCGACGCGGCGCGGCGCGAGGCGTTCGCCGCCGAGCACGGGATCCCGGCGGCGCGCGCCTTCGCCGACTGGCGCGCGCTCCTCCTCGCCGCCCCGCCCGCACGCGCCGCCGTCGTGGCGACGAGCGACACGGCGCACGTCGAGCCGGCCCTCGCCGCCCTGGCGGCGGGCCTGCACGTCCTCCTCGAGAAGCCGATCGCGCCGACGCCCGCCGAGTGCGTGCGCGTCGTCGACGCGTCCGAGGCGAGCGGGCGCATCCTCCAGGTGGGCCACGTGCTGCGCTTCACCGCCTTCTACGAGAAGGTGAAGGAGATCCTCGCGAGCGGCGTCCTCGGCGACGTCACGACGATCGACATGAAGGAGCACGTCGCCTACTGGCACTTCGCGCACTCCTACGTGCGCGGGAAGTTCCGCAGCCGCGCCCTCGCGGCGCCGCTCCTCCTCGCGAAGGCGTGCCACGACCTCGACCTCCTGTGCTGGTTCGCCGAGCGCCCCCCGCGCCGCGTGGCCTCGTTCGGCGAGCGCTCCGAGTTCCGGCCGGAGGCGGCGCCGGCGGGCGCGCCGGCGCGCTGCCACGAGGGCTGCCCCGCGCAGGCGGCGTGCCCGCACGACGCGCTGCGCTTCTACCTCGCGCCCGACGACGCGCTCGCGGCGATGTGGCCGTGGAGCGACGTCTCCCCCGACCCCTCGCGCGAGGCGCGCCGGCGCGCTCTCGAGACGGGGCCCTACGGGCGCTGCGTGTACCGCTGTGACAACGACGCCCTGGACCACCAGGTGGTCGCGGTCGAGTTCGAGGGCGGGCTCGCGGCCACCTTCGCCGTGCACGGGATGGCGTCGGAGGAGCGGCGCACGATCCAGGCGAGCGGGACGCGCGGCGAGCTGCGCGGGGTGCTGCACGAGGGCGTCCTCGAGCTCTCGCGCCACGGGCGGCTCGGCGTGGAGCGCGTGGAGGTGAAGGGCCCGGGCGTCCTCGGCCACTTCGGCGGCGACGACGGCCTCGCGGCCCACTTCGCCGACGCCGTCGCGAAGGGCGCGGCCGCCGACGCGCGCGCGTCGGGCCGCATCGCGCTCGACGGCCACCTCCTCGGGTTCGCGGCGGAGCGCGCGCGCGAGCGCGGCGAGCTCGTCGACGTCGCGGCGTTCCGCCGCGAGGCGGAAGCGCTCGCCGGCGCCGGCGCCCGCTGAGCGCGTCGTCGCGTGCGGGCCGCGGACCGCGAGCTCCTCCCCGCGCTCGCGCACGAGCTCGGGAACCTCCTCGCCGCGATGCGGCTCGCCGCCCACCTCCTGCCGCACGAGGCCGACCCGGCCGAGCGCGCCGAGGGCGCGCGCCGGATCGAGGCCCTCACCGCCGAGGCGGGCGCGCTCGCGGCGTTGCTGCGCCCGCTCGCGGGACGGCGCCGCGGCTGCGCGGTCGCGGTAGACGCGGCGCAGTCGCTCGAAACGCTGCGCGAGGCCCTCTGCGACGCGGACGGCGCCGCGCGCGTCGAGATCCGGCCCGCGCCCGCGCGCCTCGCCGCGCGCGTCGACCCGGACGCGCTCCACCACGCCCTCGCGAGCCTCGTGCGCGCCGCGCTCGCGGCCTCGCCGCCCGAGGCGCTCGTCGCCGTCGCGGCGCGGCGCGCTGCGGGAGCCGTCGTCTTCGCGATCGAGGACGCGGGGCGCGAGGACGCCGAGCCGCGCCTGCGCGGCCGGGCGCTGCGCGTGCGCCTCGCGGACGCGGCCCTTCGCGCGAGCGGGGGCGGCGTCGACTGCCGCGCCCGGCGCGGCGGGACGCGCGTGCAGGTGCGCGTGCCGGCGGCTACGCCGCCTTCCGGGGCGCTTCGTCCGCGGGCCCCGCGGCCAGCACGGACGCCGGCGGATCCCGCAGGTCCCAGATCACGCCGACCGCGGCGAGCGCGCGCAGCACGTAGTAGGTGAGGTCGATCTCCCACCAGCGGAAGCCGTTCCGCGCCGACGCCTGATAGTGATGGTGGTTGTTGTGCCAGCCCTCGCCGAAGGTGAGGAGCGCGACGAGCGCGTTGTTGCGGCTCGTGTCCGGCGTGTCGTAGCGGCGCGTGCCCCAGACGTGCGCCACCGAGTTCACGCAGTACGTGGCGTGCCAGAGCGCGACGGTCGACACGGCGTAGCCCCAGACGAGCCCCGCGAAGCCCCCGATGGCCCAGCACAGCACGGCCAGCGCGATGGGGGGCAGCACGTGCCAGCGGTTCAGCCACTCGAGCTCGGGGTAGCGGGCGAAGTCCCGGATCATCTCGCGCGGCGTCCCGCCCCAGTTCGGGTCGAAGATCCAGCCCTGATGGGCGTACCAGAAGCTCTCGCGCGGCGAGTGCGGGTCGCCCTCGCGGTCGGTGTACGCGTGGTGGCGGCGGTGCGTGCCCGACCACCAGAGCGGCCCCTTCTGCGTGGCGCTGCAGCCGAGGACCGCGAGGACGAACTGGAAGGCGCGGCTCGTCTTGAAGCTCTTGTGCGCGAAGTAGCGGTGGTAGCCGCCCGTGATGCCGAAGACGCGCACGGCGTAGGTCACGGCGCAGAGGACCAGCGCCGAGCGGGGCGCGCCCGTCACGAACGCGAGCAGCACCGAGGCGTGGATGCCCCAGTAGATCGTCCGGGACAGCCATTCGGTGCGCGTGAGCCAGCCGTCCGCGGGCTCGAACGGGTGCTCCACCGCCTCCACGGGGTCGGCTTCGGGGGTACGGACCGCGGTCGCCATGCGCTGCGCTCTCCTTCCGTCCGGCTGGCTGCGCCGCGCGCAGGCCTCGAGGCACGGCGCGGAGTCTACGGACCGTATCGGCTGCGCGCGGGGGTTCGGCTGTGAAAGTTCTGTCAACTCGCCGCGACCGGCGTCCCGCGTGTTTCGCGAGCCGGGGCGGGCGCTTGCGCAGAGCCGGCGGGCGGCGACACTCCGCGCCCATGCGCGCCGCGCCCGCCCCCTTCCCCTCATGAGCGCCGCGCGCCCCCGCCCCGCGGCTCCCCCCGGGCTCGCGCTCCGGCCGTCCGAGCGCCGGGCGTACGAGGAGGATGGCTTCTTCGTGCGCGAGCGCGCGTTCGGCCCGGAGGAGGTCGAGGCGCTGTGCGCCGCCGCGGAGCGCGCGGCCGCGCGCGCCGGGGCGGCGGCCGCCCAGCCGGGGGCGCGCCGCTACGAGGTGGACGGGAACGTGTACGTCGAGGCCGCGGGATCGACGCTCCAGTACGAGCACCGCCCGGGGGCGACGACGCTGCGCGTCGTGGAGCCCTTCCACCACCTGGACCCGGTGCTCGACGCGCTGGTCGACGACGCGCGCCTCGTCGAGCCGATGCGCGGGCTCGTCCGCGCGGAGCGCGTCGCGCTCTGGACCGACAAGCTCAACCTGAAGCGCCCGCGCGAGGGCTCGCGCTTCCGCTGGCACCAGGATTCGCCCTACTGGGCGCACGCCTGCCGCCACCTCGACCGCCTCCCGAACGTGATGCTGGCACTCGACGAGGCGACGGAGGAGAACGGCTGCTTTCGCGTGATCCGAGGCAGCCACCGGCGCGGGATCCTGCCCGGCTGCGAGGGCGAGGGGGCGCTCGGCCCGCTCTTCACCCACCCGCAGGCCTTCGACCTCTCCGCGCAGGTGGCGGCCGCCGTCCCGGCGGGCAGCCTCGTGTTCTTCAGCCCCCACACCGTCCACGGCTCCGAGCCCAACCGCTCGGACCGTCCCCGCCGCGCGTTCGTGCTCACCTATCAGCCGGGCGGCCACGCCATGTTCAAGGTCCCGCGGGAGCGCGAGGCGGGCGCGCCGCCGGCGTAGTCCGCGCCGGCGCGCCGGCGGCGCGTCCCGCCGGGCGCCGTCACGCGCACGGGCTCGGTCCGCTCCGCCTTGTCGGCGGGGCGCCGGTCGACGACGCTTGGCCCCCCCGCACGGGTGCCGGACGCACCCTTCGAGGAGCCCAGCTCGATGCCGCACCGGATCCATCGCGTCGCCGTGCTCGTCGGCAGCCTGCGCCGGGAGTCGATCAACCGCCGGCTCGCTCGCGCGGTCGAGCGCCTGGCGCCGGATCACCTGCGCTTCCAGGAGATCGAGATCCGCGACCTCCCGCTCTACGACCAGGACCGCGACGCCGCGATGCCCGAGCCCGCGCTGCGCCTGAAGCGCGAGATCGAGGCGGCCGACGCGCTCCTCTTCGTGACGCCCGAGTACAACCGCTCGATGCCGGGCGTCCTCAAGAACGCGATCGACACGGCGTCGCGTCCCTACGGCCAGAACTCCTTCGCCGGGAAGCCGGCCGGCGTGCTCGGCGCGTCCGTGGGCGCGATCGGGACCGCGATCGCGCAGCAGCACCTGCGCGTCGTGCTCGCCTACCTCGACGTGCCCACGCTCGGCCAGCCCGAGGTCTTCATCCACTTCCGCGAAGGCCTCATCGACGAGAAGGGCGAGATCGCGAGCGAGGGCACGCGCAAGTTCCTCCAGGGCTTCGTGGACCGCTACGTCGCATGGGTGGAGCGGTTGGCGGGCGGAGGGACGTGAGCGGCACCGACTCCGGGGCATCCGCAGCGCGGGGGCGAGCGCGGGGCGGCCTCGCCGCGGGCCCCCGACCCGCGGCGCCCGCTACGCCCCGTCCAGCGCCTTCGAGAACGCGTCGCGCAGCTCCTCGTAGGTGCGGGTCACCGGGAACTGCGGGAACTCGGCGATCACGTTGTCGGGCGGACGGAACAGGATGCCGGCGTCGGCCTCCGCGAGCATCGCGACGTCGTTGTAGGAGTCGCCCGCGGCCACGACGCGCAGGCGCAGGCCGCGGAAGGCGCGCACCGCCTCGCGCTTCTGGTCCTTCATGCGCAGCGCGTAGCCCGTCACGCGACCGTCCTGCGCGACCTCGAGGCGGTGGCAGAACAGCGTGGGCCAGCCGAGCTGGCGCATGAGCGGGGAGGCGAACTCGGCGAAGGTGTCGGAGAGGATCACCACCGGCATGCGCTCGCGCAGCCAGTCGAGGAACTCGCGCGCGCCGGGAAGCGGGCCCATCGACTCGATCACGCGCTGGATGTCGGGCAGGCGGATCCCGCGCTCCTCCAGGATGCCGAGCCGCCAGCGCATGAGCTTGTCGTAGTCCGGCTCGTCGCGCGTCGTGCGGCGCAGCGCCGCGACGCCGGTGCGCTCCGCGACGTTCACCCAGATCTCGGGCACGAGGACGCCCTCGAGGTCGAGGCAGGCGACGTGCATCGCGCCGCTCATTCCGGGGCCGGCCCCGGAAAGCGCTCGCGCAGGACGCGCTTCAGCACCTTGCCGGTCGGGTTGCGCGGGATCTCCTCCACGAGCTCGACGACGCGCGGGAGCTTGTAGCGCGCGAGCTTGCCCCCGCAGAACGCGATCAGCGCCGCGGGCTCCAGCCGCGCGCCGGGCCGCGCGACGACCACGGCGGCGGGCGACTCGCCCCAGCGCGCCGACGGCATCCCGATCACGGCGCACTCGAGCACGTCCGGGTGGCGCGCGAGCACCGCCTCCACCTCCGCGGGGTACACGTTCTCCCCGCCCGTGATGATCATGTCCTTCTTGCGGTCGCGGATGTAGACGAAGCCGTCCGCGTCGACCGTGGCGAGGTCGCCGGTGTGCAGCCAGCCGTCGCGGATCGCCTCCGCGGTGGCATCGGGGCGGTTCCAGTAGCCCTTCATCACGTGGGCGCCGCGCACGATCACCTCGCCGATCGCGCCGGGCGCGACGTCGCGGCCGGCCTCGTCGACCACGCGCACGTCGGTGTGGAAGAAGGCGGGCCCGGTCGAGCCGACCTTCGCGAGCGCGGCGTCGGGCGAGATGAGGCACGCGGGCCCGCACGACTCGGTGAGGCCGTACACCTGGTGGATCTCGATGCCTAGCTCCGCGTAGCGCTCGATCAGAGCGGGCGGGACCGGGGCCGCCCCGCTCATGAGCCAACGCAGCGACGAGTGGTCGTGCGCCTCGGGCTTCCCGGCCGCGAGCATGAAGTTGAGCATCGCGGGGACGGCGAGCCCGGTCGTGATGCGCTCCTCCTGGATCACCGCGAAGACGCGGGCCGGATCGAAGGCGCGCATCATCACGATCGTGGCGCCGCGGTGGAAGGCCGCGGTGACCGGCGTCAGCGCGCCGACGTGGAACAGCGGCAGCAGCTGCAGGTAGCGGTCGCCGTAGCGCTGGTCGGACGTCATGTTGATCGTCACCGACGCGGCGGCCATCGTGCCGTGCGTGTGCATCGCGCCCTTCGGGAGGCCGGTCGTCCCCGAGGTGTACATGACGAAGAGGAGGTCGCCCTCACCGGCCTGGCACGGGTGCGGCGCCGCGGGCGCCGCGTCGCGCAGCGCGCCGTAGTCGAGCGAGCCGGCCGGCCCCCCGCCGCCCCCGACCCGCAGCGAGACGCGCAGCGGCGTGTCGGCCGAAAGGAGCGCCGCGGCGGCGCCGTCGAACTCGGCGTCGTGCACGAGCGCGAGGGCGCCCGCGTCGCCCACGATGAAGGCGAGCTCGTCGGGCACGAGGCGCCAGTTCAGCGGCACCATCACGGCGCCGATCTTCGCGAGCGCGAAGTAGGTCTCCACGTACTCGACGCCGTTTCCGAGCAGGAGCGCGACGCGGTCGCCGGGCCGGATCCCCTGCGCGAGGAGCGCATGGCCCACGCGGTTGGCGCGCGCGTCGAGCTCGGCGTACGAGAAGCGGCGCCCGCGCTCCACTTCGACGAGCGCCTCGAGGCGCGGCGAGAGCTGCGCGCGCTTCTGGAGGAAGAGGCCGAGGTTCGTTCGCACCGGTGCCGAGCATACCGCGCGCGATGCCGCGCGCGCCGCGTTCGCTACCGAGGCCGTCGCCGCTTCGATACGCTCCCCGCGATGCTCCCCCTCGGCTCCGGGACGCCGTCGCGCGGGCGCGTCCGGGGCGCCGGGCGTGCGGCTCTCGCCCTGCTGCTGGCCGCCGGCTGCGGCACGGGCGCCGACGAGGCGGGCGAGGCCGGCGGGTCCGGCGGGCCCTCCGACGCGGTGGTCGAGCTCGTGACCGTGCGGCCCGAGGTGCTGCGCAACCTCGTCTCGATCCCGGGCCAGCTCGCCTCCGAGTACGCGGTCGAGATCCGCCCCGAGGTCGAGGCGGTGCTCGAGTCGATCGAGTTCGCCGAGGGCGACCGCGTGGAGAAGGGCCGCGTGCTCTTCCGGCTGCGCGACGACGAGCAGCGCGCCGAGCTCGCCGAGGCGGAGGCCGCCCTCGGGCTCGCCGAGGCGACCCACCGGCGCACGAGGACGCTGAACCGCGAGCAGGTCTCGTCCGCGGCGCAGCTCGAGCGCGCCGCGGCGGAGCGCGCCGTCGCGCGCGCGCGCGTCGAGGCGGCGAGCGTCGAGCTCGAGAAGACGGTCATCCGGGCGCCCTTCGACGGCCTCATGGGGGCGCTCCTCGTCGCGCCCGGGGACCGCGTGCGCCGCACCACCAAGCTCTCGCAGATCGACGCGATCGACCGGCTCCAGCTCCTCTTCTACCTGCCGGAGAGCGCGGTGCCGCTCGTGCGGCCCGGCATCCCGGTGCGGGTCGGCGTCGCGCCGTACCCGGGCGAGCGCTTCCACGGGGAGGTCTACTTCGTCGCGCCGACGCTCGAGCCCGAGGGCCGCCGCGTGCTCGTGAAGGCGTGGGTGCCGAACGCCGACCATCGGCTGCGGCCGGGCCTCTTCGCCGACATCGAGGCCGAGGTGGCGCGCCGCGACGACGCGCTCCTCGTCCCGGACTCGGCGCTCGTGTACGACCTCGAGGGCACGTTCGTGTGGAAGGTCGGCGCCGAGTCGCGCGCCGAGCGCGCGCCCGTCGAGGTCGGGCTGCGCCAGGACGGGCGCGTCGAGATCGAGAGCGGCCTCGCGCCGGGCGACACGGTCGTCGCAGCCGGGATCCACAAGGTGAAGGAGGGGCAGCGGGTGCGCGACGCGCGCGCGGGCAGCCCCGTCGCGGCGGACCGGCCGGAGGACGCGGCCGAGAGGGGCCCGTCGTGAGGCTCTCCGAGATCTGCGTCGACCGGCCCGTCCTCGCCAGCGTGATGTCGCTCGTCATCGTGCTGTTCGGCGCGCTCGCGCTCACCCGGCTGCCGAACCGCGAGCTGCCCGACGTCGACGAGCCGGTGGTCACGGTGACCACGGTCTATCCCGGCGCGGCCCCCGAGGTCGTCGAGACCTCGGTCACCGAGCCGCTCGAGGACCAGCTGATCGGGATCGAGGGCGTGCGCCACCTCGTGTCGCAGAGCCGCGAGCAGGTCTCCACGATCACGATCCAGTTCGAGCTCGGGCGCGACATCGAGGCCGCGGCCAACGACGTGCGCGACCGCGTCGCGCGCTCGCGCAGCGAGCTGCCCGACGAGGTCGAGGACTCGATCGTCGCGAAGCGCGACAGCGACGCGAACGCGGTGATGTGGCTCGCGGTCTCGGGCGACGCGTACGACCAGATCCAGATCTCCCAGATCGTCGAGACCCGGGTCAAGGACCGGCTCGGCAAGCTGCCCGGCGTCTCGGACGTCATGGTGGCCGGCGAGCGGCGCTACGCGATGCGCGTCTGGATCTTGAACGACCGGCTGGTCGCGCACCGGCTCACGATCGACGACGTGACCGACGCGCTCCGGCGCGAGAACGTCGACATCCCCTCCGGGCGCGTGGAGGGCGCCGACCGCGAGTACACGGTACGCAGCCTCGGCGAGCTGCGCACGGTGGAGGGCTACGAGAGCCTCATCGTCGCGACCGTGGCCGGCGAGCCGATCCGCCTGCGCGACGTGGCGAAGGTCGAGGTCGGCCCCGAGGACGAGCGCAAGCTCGTGCGGTTCAACCAGCGCTCCGCGGTGGGGCTCGGGATCGTGAAGCAGTCCCAGGCGAACACGCTCGACGTCGCGGACGCGGTCCACGCCGTGCTCCCGGGGATCCGGGCCGACCTCCCGCCGGACGTGCGGCTGGAGGTGGCCTGGGACGGCGCCGAGTTCATCCGCGAGTCGATCTCGGACGTGCGCCGCACGATCTTCGAGGCGATCGCCCTCGTGGTCCTCGTCATCTATCTCTTCCTGCGCAGCCTCCGCGCGACCGTCGTCCCGGCGGTCGCCATCCCGGTCTCCATCGTCGGCGCCTTCGCGCTGCTCTACTTCCTCGGGTACACGATCAACACGCTGACGCTGATGGGCGTGACGCTCGCGATCGGCCTCGTCGTCGACGACGCCATCGTCGTGCTCGAGAACGTGACGCGCTGGGTGGAGCGGGGCGTGCCGCCGCGCGAGGCCGCGATCGGCGGGATGCGCGAGATCTCCTTCGCGGTGATCGCGGCGACGGTATCCTCGGTGGCGGTCTTCCTCCCGCTCGCCTTTCTGCGCGACACGACGGGGCGCCTCTTCGGCGAGTTCGCGGTCACCGTCGCGGCCGCGATCCTGATCTCCGGGTTCGTGGCCCTGACGCTCTCCCCGGCGCTCTGCGCGCTCGTGCTCCGCGAGCGGCCGCGCGACCGCGGCGTGAAGGCGCGGCTCGCGGCCGCGCTGGCGCGGCTCGGCGAGGCGTACGCGGGCGCGCTCGGCCCCGTGCTGCGGCGACCCGGCGTCTGGCTCGCCGTCGGCGTCGCGTGGGTGGCGCTCGGCGCGATCCTCTACACGCGGATGCCCGAGGAGCTGATTCCCTCGGACGACCGCGCCACCGTCCTCGTGTTCAACCAGGCGCCCGAGGGCGCGACGTTGGACTACACCGACCGCTACCAGCGCGAGGCGGAGAAGGTCGTGGCCGCCCAGCCCGAGACGGAGGGCATCTTCTCCGTCGTGGCGCTCGGGCTCGGGACGCCGGGGCTCGTGAACGAGGCGTTCCTCTGGGTGAGCCTCGTGCCGAAGGAGGCGCGCGAGCGCGGTCAGGACGACGTCATCGCGGCGCTGCGCGACCTGCTCGGCGCCGTCCCCGGCATCGAGTCGTTCGCGTTCGGGCCTTCCCCGCTGCGCGGCTTCCTCGGGACCCCGGTCGAGCTGGTGGTCCAGGGCGACGACATCGGCGAGCTGAAGCGGGTGTCGGACGAGATCGCGAGCCGGCTGCGCGAGCGGCCCGGGTTCGTGAACGTGCGCACGGACCTCTTCCTCAACAAGCCGCAGCTCGAGGTCGCGATCGACCGCGACCGCGCGAGCGACCTCGGCGTCTCGGTGCGCGACATCGCGGGGACGCTGCAGATCCTGCTCGGCGGGCTCGACCTCTCCACGTTCAAGCTGGGCGGCGAGACGTACAACGTGATGGCGCAGCTTCCGCGCGCGGAGCGCTCGCGGCCGGCCGACCTCTACGGCCTGTACGTCCGCGGTCGGAACGGCGAGCTCGTCTCCCTGCGCAGCGTCGTGCAGGCGCGCGAGGCCGTCGCCCCGCGGGCGCTCAACCACTACGACCGGCGCCGCTCGGCGCGGATCCACGCGAACCTCGGCGAGGGGCTCTCGCAGGGCGCGGCGCTCGCCGAGGCCGCCGCGATCGCGAACGAGGTGCTCGCCGAGGCTCCCGGGATGCGCTTCGACTACGCCGGGGAGGCGGAGAGGTTCTTCGAGTCCGGCGACGCGCTGGTCTTCGCCTATCTCCTCGCGATCGTCGTCGTGTACCTCGTGCTCGCGGGCCAGTTCGAGAGCTTCGTGCACCCGCTCACGATCCTGGTCGCCGTGGCGCTCTCCTTCACCGGCGCGCTCGTGGCGCTCCTCGCCACGTCGCACACGCTCAACCTCTACAGCAAGATCGGCCTCGTCATGCTGGTCGGCCTCGTGGCGAAGAACTCGATCCTCATCGTCGAGTTCGCGAACCAGCTCCGCGAGCGGGGGCTTCCGCTGCGCGAGGCGGTGTTCGAGGCGTCGCGCACGCGCTTCCGCCCGATCCTCATGACCGCGCTCGCCACGGTCATGGGCATCTTTCCGATCGCCCTCGGTACCGGCGCGGGCGGCGAGTCGCGCGCGCCGCTCGGTGTGGCGGTCGTGGGCGGCATGCTCTTCTCGACCGCGCTCACCTTCTTCGTCGTGCCCGCGACCTACCTCGCGGTCGAGCGGATGCGCGAGGGGCTCGCGGCGCGCCGCGGCCGCGCCGACGCGCCGCGCGCGGCGGCCGCGGCCGCCGGCGCGGGCGGCGGAGGGGCCTCCTGATGCGCATCGCGATCGCGTCGGACCACGCCGGCTTCCGCTACAAGCAGATGCTGGCGGACTGGCTGAAGGGGCAGGGTCACGACGTCGTCGACTTCGGGACGCATTCGGAGGCGTCCGCCGACTACCCCGACTTCATCCTGCCCGCGGCGCGCGCCGTGGCGTCCGGCCAGTGCGAGCGCGGGATCGTCCTCGGCGGGTCCGGGAACGGCGAGGCGATGGCGGCGAACCGGGTGCGCGGCGTCCGCTGCGCGCTCTGCTGGAGCGAGGAGAGCGCCCGCCTCGCGCGCGCCCACAACGACGCGAACATGGTGTCGCTGGGCCAGCGCCTCCTGTCCGAGGAGCTCGCGCGCGCCATCGTGGCCACCTGGCTGCGCGAGCCGTTCGAGGGCGGCCGCCACGTGGCCCGGATCGCGAAGCTCGACGCGTAGTCCCGCGGCCGGACGCGCCGCGGCCCGCGCGGGCCAGGCTCGGCGCCACGCGCCGGCGCGCGCAAGAGAGCGGGTCGCGCCGGCGACGCCGGGCCCGAACGAGGGGCCGGCCCGGTGCCGGCGCCGCCGTTCGCGTCCGCCCCGTCCGGCCTTCGCGCGCACGCGACGCGTGCGCGTGTCCGCGCGTGCCGGACGGCGCTACGCTGCGCCCCGCGGCGCCGACGCAGGCGCCGGAGAGGGGGGAACCATGCGCACGGAGAAGCGCCCGCGCTGGGCGCTGGTCGGGATCGCTGCGCTCGCGCTCGCGGCGCCGGCGGAAGCCATCGACGACGTCACGGGGACCTACGAGGGTACGATCACGTGCCGCGAGATCGCGGGCGGCGTGGCGGCCAAGACGAAGCGCGACGTCGTCGTCGAGGTGGTGGAAGGAAAGGCGCCTTTCGCGTCGGTCGACGTGACCGCGGACGGGACGCCGATCGCCACCGCGGTGCTCGGGCTGCTCGCGGAGGACGCCGCGAAGAGCGACCGGGGGAAGGTGGCGGGCATCGAGTGCGGCTTCGACTTCCTCGACCGCGAGGGCGCGACGTTCCACGCGGACGTCCTGATCGAGCCGGGCAGCGAGAAGGGCACCCTGAAGGGAACGCTGCTCGACATGGACGACGAGCTCGGGATCGCGGCGATCTGCACCTTCAAGGCGAAGCGCACCTCGACCAAGGCCGACGTGACGCTCTGCCTCTGAGGCCTGCCCGCCGGCGCGCGCCTCGTGCGCGCGCCGGCGGCTCGCGGGGCCCGAAGACTCCCGGCCGCGCCGCGCGCTTCGGACGCGAGCCGCTCCGGAGCTACGGCTCGAGGATCGGGTAGAGCCGCTGCGCGGGCATCGTCTCGCGCAGCTTCTTCAGCGCCCGGGCCTCGAGCTGGCGCACGCGCTCGCGTGAGAGCCCGAGCGACTGCCCGATCTGCTCGAGCGTGTGCTCCTCGTGGCCGCTCAGCCCGTAGCGCAGGCGCAGGATCAGCTGCTCCCGGTCGGAGAGGCTCCCGATCAGGTTGCCGACGCCCTGACGCATGCGATCGTCGTCGATGCCCGCGTCGGGGATCATCGACTTCGGATCCGCGACGAAGTCCTCGAGCCGCTTCTCGGTCCCCGCGACGGACGACTCGAGCGAGATCGCCTCCCGCGAGAGCCGATCGAGCGCCTCGAGGGCGTCCTGATCCGTGTCGAGCGCCGGCGCGAGCTCCGCGGCGGTCGGCTCGCGGCCGAGCTTTCCGGTGAGCTCCGCCTTCACGCGCTGGCTGCGCTGCAGGCGGTCGTGCACGTGCGACGGCAGCCGGATCGTGCGGGAGTGGTTCTGGATCGCGCGCACGAGCGCCTGGCGGATCCACCACACCGCGTAGGTCGAGAACTTGAAGCCGCGCCGGTGGTCGAACTTCTCCACGGCGCGGATGAGCCCGAGGTTTCCCTCCTGGATCAGGTCCGGGAAGGAGAGCCCGAGGTTGCGGTAGTCCTTCGCGATCGCGACCACCAGCTTCAGGTTGTGCTCGATGAAGCGGTTCTTGACCCGCGTCATCCACTCCTGCGCCTCGTCCACCTCGACGGCGCGGGTGAGGAAGGGGTCGCGCGCCATCCCGGCTTCGAGCTCGAGCTCCTGGAGGCGCTTGCTGCCCTTGCGCGCCGCGCGCATCTCGCGCGCCATGCGCAGCGTGCGCTGGCGCAGCTCCGCGAGCAGCGCGAGCGAGAGCTGCGCGCTCTCGAGGTCGCGGGCGAGCGCGGCGTCGATCCGCTTCAGCGCTGCGGCCTTCGGCGGGTTCTCGGACGCGGCCGCGTCGCGTCCCTTCAGCTGGCGCCGAAGGCGCGCGACGGCGCGCTCGACGCGCGCGGCGATCTCGCCGGTCTCCTCGTCGCCCGCGGACTCCGACAGCTTCGCGCCGGTGTGGGACAGCGCGCGGAGCGCGTCCCAGCGCGCGACGACGTGACGCGCGGAGAGCGGGATCGAGAAGAGCGAGCCGCGCAGCGCGGCGGTCGCGGCCTCGAGCTCCTTCGCGAGGTGGACCTCCTCCTCGCGCTTCAGCGTGCGAGTCCCGCCGATCTCCTGGAAGTAGGACTCGAGCGGCCGGCGCTCGCGCGCGGCCTCGAACTCCTCGGCGGGGGGCGTGCCCTGGCCGCCGCCGGGCTGCCGGCGGGGCTCGTCGCGGGTCGCCACGTCGAACTGCTCGTCGAACTTCACCAACCTACCTCTCGGGCCCATGTGCAAGGATCTGCGGAACGCGGGTCACGTCCCTATCGGACGCCGCCCGCGGGGAGAAGGTTTCGCCTCCAGCGCGCTCCGATCGACCACCCGCCGGAGGAACGCGGGCGACCCAGGCGCGCTCGCCCACTCCCCGGGCCGGGGTTCTGTCCACTGCCCGGGGGGGCGACGGGCGGAACGTATCTTCTCGCGACCGCGCCGAAATGACCAGCATTTTTTCGCCCGCGAGCGCCCCGCCCGCGGGCCCGGGGGCTCGCCCTACCGGATATCGGCCAGCCGGCCCTCTCGGATGAGTGGGTTCGCTCCCGCTCCGCGTGACGAGGCCCCGCCGCCGGGTGCGGTTGGCGGCGCCCGCCGATCCGCGACACTCGGCCCCGGCATGGCGGACGAGGGGAGCGGGGCGGGCGACGCCGCCGGGTTCTCGGAGCGCGAGTTCTACCGCCGCGAGTTTCGCGGGCGGACCCTCGCGATCACGCTGCCGCGGGCCTACGAGCCGGACGCGGCGAAGCTCGTGCCGGTCGTCGAGGAGCTCGTGGGCGCCGGGGCACGGGTCGTGGTCATCGCCCACCGCGCCGCGCCGGCGGCGGAGCTCCTCGCCGCGGAGGCGCTGCCCGAGAGCGCCCGCTGCTTCGAGGCGGAGGTGTGGCGCCGGCTGCGGGCGCGGGGGCGGGTGGTGGTCACGCTCGGGGCGTTCGCGCGGTTTCCGGAGGGCTGCCGGGACGTCGCCGAGCGGCTCGGGGTCTTCAAGCTCGTCTGGCTCGACCGGGAGGGCGGCCTCGTGGACCCGAGCGGCGCCCGCCACGCCTTCGTCCACCTCGGCGAGCTGGCGGGCATCCTGGCCGCGAGCGCGGCGCGGCCCGACGACCCGCGCATGCGCTTCTGGCGCGAGGTCGAGACGACGCTCCGGGCCGGCGTCCCGGCCGTGAACGTGTGCAGCCTCGAAGGCCTCGACGACGAGCTCTTCACGTACGCCGGCTCGGGGACCCTCTTCACGCGCGAGCGCTACGTCCAGGTGCGCCATCTCGGGGTCGACGACTTCGACGCCGCGCAGGATCTCGTGCTGCGCGGCGTCGCCGAGGGCTACCTCGCGCCGCGCAGCCCCGAGGCCGTGGACGAGATCCTGGCCGGCGGCTTCGGCGCCTTCGTCGAGGACCGCCATCTCGCCGGGATCGCGGCGCTGCTCGAGCACGAGGGAGGGGCGGCCGAGCTGGCGTCGCTCTACACGGTGACGCGCTTCGTGGGCGAGGGGGTGGGCGGGCACCTGGTCGCGTTCAGCCTGGAGCGCGCGCGCGCGCGCGGGTGCGGCTACCTCTTCGCGTGCACGACCTCCGATCGGGTGGGCGCGTTCTTCGAGCGCCACGGCTTTCGGGCGGCGTCGCAGGACGAGGTGCCGGCGTCGAAGTGGCACGCCTACGACCCCGAGCGCCGCGCCCGCGTCCGCTGCTTCCGCTACGAGCTCGGCGGGGACGGCGCGGGAGCCTGATCCCGATCGGCGTCCGAGCTACGCTGCCGCGTCTTGGATCCGGGGCTGGCGACGGAGAAGGCGGGGATGGCGAGCGGCGCGCGCACGCTTCCCGTCGCGCTCCTCCTGTTCTTCTCCTCGGGCTTCGCCGCGCTCCTCTACCAGGTCGTCTGGCAGCGGTTGCTGGCGCTCTTCTCGGGCGCCGACGTCTTCTCCGTCACGCTGATCGTCTCGGCCTTCATGGGCGGACTCGGCGTCGGAAACCTCGCCGGTGGACACCTCGCCGACCGCTCCAGCCGATCCGCGTGCCTTCTCTGGTTCGGCTTGGCCGAGCTCGCGATCGGGGCCTTCGCGCTCGCGAGCCGCCGCCTCTACTACGACGTCCTCTACGCCGGCCTCGGTGTCCACGACTTCACGTCGCCGGTCCTCGGCGCGATTCTGTTCGCGAGCCTCCTCGGCCCGACGTTCCTGATGGGGCTCTCGCTACCGCTCCTCGCGCGGGGCCTCACGGACACCCTCGAGCGGGCCGCGCCCACCGTCGGGGCGCTCTACGGCTGGAATACGTTCGGTGCGGCCGCCGGCGCCGCGATCGGCACGTGGGTCCTCCTGAGGCGGTTCGACGTGGAGGCGTGCCTGCGCGTGGGAGCCGCGGCGAACGTCCTGTGCGCCGGCGTGAGTCTCGTCCTCCGCGCGCGGGTCGAGCCCGGCTCGCCTCGCCAGCCTGGCTCGGAGCCCGCTCCGCCGCGCGCGGGATCCGGGCTTCCGTTCTGGGCTTGGATGGTGGTGTACGGGCTCGCAGGCGCGATCGCGCTCTCGCTCGAGATCGTCTGGTTTCGCGTGCTCGGCGTGGTCCAGAAGTCGACGAGCTTCACCTTCGGCACGCTGCTCGCGTTCTACCTGCTGGGCACCGCCGGCGGCACCCTGGTCGGAACGCGACTCGTGCAGGGCTACCGCGGCGACCCCGCGGCGCGATTCTTGCGGCTGCAGACGGCGGCCGTCGCATGGGCGCTTGCCGCCGTCTCGGCGGTGCACCTCGTCTCGGGGCCGGACGGGTGGGGCCGGCTCGTGGCCCACCTCGGGTCGACGGATCACGGCTTCTTCCTCGCGGGGCTGGACGCGTTCGCCGAGCACGGACTTTCCGCGCTGCTGGCCGACGGCGATGCCGGCGGCGCCGCGCGCCTGTTCGCGCTGGTCTTCGCCGGGCTTCCGGCGCTCTTGATCGTGCCCGCCACGGCGCTGATGGGTGCCAGCTTCCCGTTCCTGCAGCGGGCGATCCAGAACGAGCCGGCGACGATCGGTCGCCGCGTGGGCTGGCTGCAGACGGCCAACATCGCGGGCTGCCTGGCGGGCTCGTTGCTGACGGGCTTCGTGCTGCTCCCGCGCGTGGGCACGAGCGGCGTGTTCCGAGCGCTCGCGGGCGCCGCTCTCTGCTTTCCGGTGCTCGCGCTGTTCGCCGGAGGGCGGTCCGGCCCGCCGCGCCGGCTCGCTCCGCTGGCGGGCCTCGCGGCGCTCGCCGGCGCGATCGCGCTCTTCCCCGGCTCGCGGCCGCTCTGGGCGAACCTGCACGGCATCGGCCTCGTGGACTTCGTCGTACGCGAGGATGCCGACGGGGTGTCGGCGCTCGCCGCCCAGTCGGACGCGCCCGGCGTGATGGTGATGGCGGGAGGGGTCGAGGTGAGCTCCATCCCGTTCGGCGGCTACGGGGGCATCCACACCCTCCTCGGCGCGCTGCCCGTTCTGATCCATCCGCGGCCTTCCCGGGTCCTGGTCATCGGCATCGGGTCCGGCGACACGGCGTACGCCGCCGCGGCGAGGCCGGAGACGTCGGAGGTGGTGGCAGTCGAGATCATGGGCTCGCAGGTCGCGCTGCTGGCGTCCTTCGCAAGGCGCTGGCCGGACCCGGGCCTTCGCGCGTTCGTGCGGGATCGCCGCATCCGGAAGGTGGTGGGCGACGGGCGGATCTTCCTGCGGCGCAGTCGCACGCGTTGGGACGTCGTCGAGGCGGACGCGCTGCGCGTGACCAGCGCCTACTCGGGGAACGTCTACTCGGCGGAATACTTCGCGTCCGTACGCGAAGCCCTCGCACCGGGCGGGCTGGCGGTCACGTGGCTGCCGACGGCCCGCGTGAAGGACACGCTGCTGCGCGCGTTCCCCTACGTGACGCTGGTAGGCCACGTTGGCATCGGATCGGACGCGCCGATCCCGTTCGACCGCGAGCGTATTCGAGAGCGGCTCCGCGACCCGCGCCCTGCCGCGCACTTCGAACGCGCGGGGGTCGCGATCGAGCCGCTCGTGGAGTCCTTCCTCGACCGAGCGGACGTCGCCGCGTACGGTCCCGAGTTCGATCGCGCCGCGCTCCACGACGTCAACTCGGATCTGTTCGCGAAGGACGAGTTCCTCTACGTCGACGGGCGGCGGCCGCGCTGACCGCGGTCGCGCGCCCGCGCGCCCGCGCGCGCGACACCGCGAGGCTCTCGTGGCAGCTCACCCCGAGAGCCGCGGGCGTTGCCCGCGGTTCGCGCCTAGGCGTCGTGGCCGGGGAAGCCGCGGAAGGCGCACGGGACGCGGCGCACGTCCTGCACCAGCTCGCGCACGAGGCCGGGGGGCGTCCCGGCCGGGAAGCCCAGCGTCACGCTGTCGGTGAGACCGCCGAAGCGCGCCTCGATCGCCTTCGCGAGCTCCGGGTAGGCGCCCACCGCCGCGAACGTGCGCACCACCTCGTCGGGCACCTCGCGCGCCATCTCCCGCCAGCGGCCCTGCTTCGAGAGCTGGTGGAGCCTCTGCCCGAGGTCCTCCCAGCCGTGCGTCGCGAGAACGCCGTGGTAGCTGCGCGTCGAGCCGTAGAACGCGACCCGGTAGCGGACCTCCTCGAGCTGCTTCGCGACCGCGGCCTCGTCGGGCCCGGTGGCGACGAACCCGCCGCCCCACACCTCGAAGCTCTCGCGCGCGCGCCCCGCCGCGGCGAGCCCCTCCTGCACCTGCGGGATCGCGACCTGCTCGAGGTACGCGCGCGTCGCGAACCCGTGCAGCCGCACGCCGTCGCAGAGTCGGCCTGCGAGCCGCAGCATCGCGGGCCCGACGGCCGCGATCGTGACGGGGATCGGCGGAAGATCGTTCGCCGGCGGCGCGAACTCCGGCGTCATGAGCGTGAAGCGGTAGTGGCGGCCCTCGTACGCGAGCGGCGCTCCGGTCTGCCAGGTGCGCCAGATGGCGCGCAGCGCCTCCACGTACTCGCGCAGGCGCGGCGCGGGGGCGCTCCAGGGCACGCTGAAGCGACGCTCGTTGTGGCCCTTCACCTGCGTCCCGAGGCCGAGCGCGAAGCGGCCGCGCGAGTGTGTGTGCAGGTCCCAGGCGAGGTTCGCGACCACCATGGGGCTGCGCGGGAACGCGACGGCGATCGCGGTCCCGAGCTGGATGCGCTCCGTCGCGAGCGCGGCGAGCGCGAGCGGGACGAACGGGTCGTTCTGGATCTCGGCGGTGACGACGCCGTCGAAGCCGGCCTCCTCGGCCCGCTTCGCCGCGGGCGCGACGGCGCGCCAGTCGTCGAGGGGAATGCCGGTTTCGACGCGCATGCGCGGCTCCTTTTGGCGCGGGAGTCGCCGAGACGGGTCGGCGGCCGAACGGCGGTCGCGGCCCGGCCGGCGACGGCAGGAAGGCCGCGAGTATAGGCGGGCCGGAGCCCCGGGAGCGTCGCGTCGCTTCCGCTCCCGGGTTCGGGGCGAGGCCCCGACGTGGGCTGTAAGCCGGGTTCTGTCCCCGCCGCAGGTCGCCCCGCGGCGGGTGAGGACCATTCGTCTAGGCGGCGCATTGCTGCGCCGCTCGAGCGCTCTCACCCGGGCGCCGGGACCCTTGCGGGCCCTCGGACGGGCCGCCCTCGCGGCGCCCCTATTCGAGCTTGCTCCGGGAGGGGTTTGCCCCGCCGCCGGTCACCCGGCCGTCGCGCGTGGGCCCTTACCCCACGATTTCACCCTTGCCTGTGCCTCCGCCGGCCGCCCTCACCAGGGCTGCCGGCCTCCACGGCCATCGGCGGTGTGGTTTCTGTGGCACTTTCCCTCGGGTCGCCCCGGATCGCCGTTAGCGATCTCCCTGCCCTGTGGAGCCCGGACTTTCCTCCCGCGGGCGGTGCCTGCCCGCCGGCGGTCCTCCGCCCACCTCCGGCCGGCAAAGCTAGCGCCGCGCAGCCCGCGGGGAAGGGGGGCTGTCACTGAATATCCAATTGACAAGGTAGCAAGTATTCGATAGATACTGAATCGATGCGCTCGCAGGAACCTCGCTCGGTTCCCCGTGCAGAGGCCGCGGCGCCGGGCGCCATCCCGCGCCCGGCGGCGATCTTCGACCCGGTCGCGCGCGCCCTCGACGTGATCGGCGAGCGCTGGACGCTGGTGCTCGTGCGCCAGCTCGTGCTCGGGCCGAAGGGCTTCCAGGAGCTGCGCCAGCGCACGGGGATCGCTCCGCGCGTCCTCTCCGCGCGGCTGCGCTCGCTCGTGGCGCGCGGCCTCGTGCGCAGCGCCTCGGAGCGCGGGCGCTCGGTCTACGCGGTGACGGAGCGGGGCCGCACCCTCGAGCCGATCATCTCCGCGATCGCCCGCTGGTACGTACACCACGCGGTTCAAGACCTCGGGCTCGACACCGAGCGGTTCACGGAGACGTCGGCCCAGTCCATCCTCGAGGCGCTCCCCTGGCTGCTTCGGGAGGAACGCGCGCGCGGCGCCAGCCTCACGTTCGAGATCCGGCTCTCGGGCCCGGGCGGCGGCGTCTGGACGGTGCGCATCGAGGACGGCGCGTGCCGCGTGCAGCCGGGCTTCGCCGACCGCGCCGACGTCCGCTACACCGCCGACGCGCGCGTCTGGTGCGGCGTCGCGCTCGGACACCTCGACGCGCGGGACGCGATCCGGCGCGGGCTCATGACGAAGGACGGCGCCCGCGCCGCCCTCGACCACTACTTCCACCAGGTGGCTTCGCCCAAGCCGGCTCCCCCCGCGGCGGCGCCGGACGGCGGATCCACCTCGCCCGAAAGGAGTCGCGCGTGATCTCGTTCGGACCGACCGAAGAGCAGGGCCTCGTGCGCGAGGCGATGCGGACGTTCGCCGCCGAGGTGCTGCGCCCGGCGGCGCGCGCTGCCGACGAGGCCGAGAAGCTCCCCGAGGACGCGCTGCAGCAGGCGTGGGAGCTCGGCTTCGTCTCGACGCAGATCCCCGAGGCGTACGGCGGATCCGGAGAGCCGCGCTCCCCGGTGACGAGCGCGCTCGTGCTCGAGGCGCTCGCGTACGGCGACGCCGCGCTGGCGGTCGCGGCGACCCACCCGGCCGCGTTCGCCTTCGCGGTCCTGGACCACGGGACGGAGGAGCAGAAGAGGCGGCTGCTCCCGCTCTTCTGCGGCGAGCGCTTCCACGCGGCGTCCCTCGCGCTCGTGGAGCCGACGCCCGTCTTCGACGTGCGCGCGCTGCGCACGACCGCCGAGCCGAAGGGCGACGCGTTCGTGCTCTCCGGCGCGAAGAGCTTCGTGCCGCTCGCCGATCGCGCGAGCCACTTCCTGGTGGTCGCCCGCAACCGGGCGGCCGCCGGGGAGGGGCTCGCTGCGCTGGACGCGTTCCTGGTGCCGCGCGACGCCGCGGGGCTCCGCGTCGGCGAGCCGGGCCGCCATCTCGGCCTGCGCGGCCTCCCGACCGCGACGCTCGAGCTCGAGCGCGTCGAGGTGCCGGCGGGCGACCGCCTCGGCGGCGAGGGCGGCTGCGACGTGCGCCGCATCCTCGACGCGTCGCGCGCCGGGGTCGCGTCGCTGCTCGTCGGCCTCTCCTGCGCGGTGATGGAGTACGCGATTCCCTACGCGAAGGAGCGGCGCGCCTTCGGCGAGGCGATCGCGCAGAAGCAGGCGATCGCGTTCATGCTCTCCGGCATGCGCGTCGAGACCGACGCGATGCGCTGGCTGGCCTGGAAGGCGGCGAGCCGGCTCGAGCGCGGCCTCGACGCCTCGCGCGCCGCGCACTTCGCGCGCGCCTACGCGGCGGAGCAGGCGATGAAGATCGCCGACGACGGCGTGCAGGTGCTCGGCGGGCACGGCTTCATCCGCGAGCACCCGGTCGAGATGTGGTATCGCCACGCGCGGACGCTGTCCGTGCTCGAGGGCGTCGCCGCCGTCTGACCGCTTCCCATCGAGACCCGCGGCCGCGCGGCGGCCGCGACGCGAGGATCCCATGATCGACTTCACGCTCACCGAGAACGACGAGAAGCTGCTCGACGCCGTGCGCCGCGAGGCGCTCGTCGCGCGCAGCTACGCCCGCCACTACGACGAGAACGAGCACGAGTTCCCGCCCGACCAGCTGCCCGAGGCGAACGAGGTGCCGAACGCGGCGCTCGCGTGGGCGGGCCGCACCGCGGAGGACACGAGCCTCGGCGTGATGAGCATGCTCATGAGCGCCGGCCAGACCTGGGGCGACTACTCGGTGCGCATGCGGCGCAGCAAGGGCGGGCTCGGGAACGCCGCGCTCCAGGCGGCGGGGACGCCCGAGCAGAAGCAGAAGTGGGGCCACCTCACGCTCGCGATGGCGATCACCGAGCCCGGCTGCGGCTCCGACCCGTCGCAGGTCCAGACGACCGCCGTCCTCGACGGCGACGAGTGGGTGCTGAACGGCGAGAAGATCTTCGTCACCACCGGATGCCGCGCGGAGGGCGTCGTGGTGTGGGCGACGATCGACAAGAGCGCCGGGCGCGCAGGGATCAAGTCGTTCCTCGTCGAGAAGGGGACGCCCGGCTTCGTGGTCGCGCACAAGGAGAAGAAGCTCGGGATCCGCGCCGACGACACCGCGGCGTACGTCTTCCAGAACTGCCGCATTCCGCGGGGAAACCTGCTCGGGGGCGACGAGACGATCCCGAAGGAGAGCTCGGGCGGCTTCCGCGGCGTCATGAAGACGTTCAACATGACGCGCCCCGCGGTGGCGGCGCTCGGGCTCGGGATGGCCGAGGCGGCGCTCGACTTCACGCGCGACCAGCTGCGCGAGGCGGGCTTCGACGTCGACGGCTACGGCGGCGGCCTGCGCGGGCAGAGCGCCGTCGTGGAGAAGTTCCACCGGCTCGAGGCGCTGCACGAAGCGGCGATCCTCACCGTGCTGCACGCCGCCTGGCTCTCCGACCAGGGGAAGCCCAACAACCTCGAAGCGTCGGTCGCGAAGGCGAAGGGCGGCGCCGCGGTGCGCGAGATCACGCAGGGCTGTGTCGAGATCCTCGGGCCGCTCGGCGTCTCGCGCGAGCACCTGCTCGAGAAGTGGTTCCGCGACGTGCGCATCACCGACATCTACGAGGGCACGGGGCAGATCCAGCACCTGATCATCGCGCGCACGATCCTCGGGTACGGCCGCGACGAGCTGCGCTAGCCGGCGTCGCGGGGGCCCGCGGGCTCACGTCGCGCCGCGCCCCGACGGCGCGGCTCCCCGAGTCGGGCGGCCGCGGCGACCGCGGAGGGCCGTCGCCTTCTCGAGCGGGGCGGGTGCGCGGGCTCGGGTGCGCCGCGTGCGACACGGCGCGCGGACACCCCTGCGCGACCGCACCCGCTCGCGCTCGGCGAGCGCGTCGGCGCCCGCCCCGCACGATGGCGCTCCGGCCTCACGCGGGACGCCGCTCCGCGTGGCCGAGCGGCTTCCCGGGCGCCACGCGGTCTCGCACGAGCCGCTTCAGCTCCGCGACGTCGGGAAAGCGGCCTTCCTCCGCGCGCGACCAGACGAGGTCGCCGTCCGCGCGCACCTCGAACACGCCGCCGCGGTCGGGGACGAGCGCGACCTCGCCGAGCTCGGCCTCGAACGTCGTGAGCAGCTCCTGGGCCAGCCACGCGGCGCGCAGCAGCCAGCGGCACTGCGTGCAGTAGCGGATCTCGAGGCGGGGCGTGGCGGGCGAGGGACCCGGCAAGGGGTGTCCCTTTCGTGTGGTCCGTGGAACGTCCCCTTCGTGGGCTTCGTGGGGCGTCCCCTTTGTGGGGTTCGTGGAACGTCCCCTAAGTTTCGCGCATGCGGGCGGTCGTGTTCGAGAGGCCGGGGGACGAGTCGGTGCTGAAGGTCGGCGAGGCGCCCGCGCCGCGCTGCGGGCGCGGCGAGCTCCGCATCCGCGTGCGGGCGGCGGGGGTGAACCGCGCGGACCTGCTCCAGCGGCAGGGGCTGTATCCGCCGCCCCCCGGCGCGTCGCCGATCCTCGGCCTCGAGTGCGCGGGGCAGGTCGCCGAGGTGGGCCCCGACGTGCGCGGCTGGAGCGTCGGAGAGCGCGCGATGGCGCTCCTCGCGGGGGGCGGCTACGCGGAGGAGGTCGTCGTGGACGCGGGGAGCGCCATGCGCGTCCCCGACCACCTCTCCGACGATCAGGCCGCCGCGTTTCCCGAGGTCCACCTCACGGTGTTCCTCGACGTCTTCCAGCTCGGGGGCCTGCGCGAGGAGGGCTGGGCCCTCGTGCACGGGGGCGGCAGCGGCATCGGCACGGCGGCGATCCGGATGATCCGGGCGGCCGGCGCGCGCGTCGTCGTCACCGCGGGCAGCGACGCCAAGTGCCGCGCGTGCCTCGCGCTCGGCGCGGATCGCGCGGTGAACTACCGCGAGGCCGACTTCGTGGAAGCCGCGCGCGAGGCGACCGGCGGGCGCGGCGTCGACGTCGTGCTCGACTCGATCGGCGCGCCGTACCTCGAGCGCAACCTCGCGTCGCTCGCCGTCGGCGGGCGGCTCGTCCTCATCGGGCTCATGGGCGGCGCGAAGGCGGAGCTCCAGCTCGGCGCTCTCCTCGCGAAGCGGCTCTCGCTCGTCGGGTCGACGCTCCGCACGCGGTCCGCGGCCGAGAAGGCGGCGCTCGTGGCGGGCTTCCTCGACGCCTTCGGGCCGGCGCTCCGCGCGGGGCGGCTCGACCCGGTGGTCGACCGCGTGCTGCCGCTCGAGCAGGCGGGCGAGGCGCACCGCGCGATGAAGGCGAGCGAGCACTTCGGGAAGATCGTCCTGCGCGTGGCGTAGCGGGCGCGCTCGGCTACCGTCCGCCGCCCGACGGCGCCCCCCGGACAGGAGACGCACGCCATGGCCCTCGAGCGCACCCTCTGCATCGTAAAGCCCGACGCGACGGCCAGGCCCGGCGCGGTGGGAGAGATCCTGCGGCGCGTGGAGGCGGCGGGGCTGCGGATCGTGGGCGTCAAGATGCTGCGCCTCACCGAGGAGCAGGCGCGCGGCTTCTACGCCGTCCACAAGGCGCGGCCCTTCTTCGGAGACCTGGTCAAGTTCATGACCTCGGGCGCGATCGTGCCCGCGGTGCTCGAGGGAGAGAGCGCGATCGCGCGCTGGCGCGAGCTCATGGGCCCGACCGACGCCGCGAAGGCGCCGAAGGGAAGCGTCCGAGGCGACTTCGGCACCGACGTGGAGCGCAACGCCGTGCACGGGTCCGACGGCCCGCAGACCGCACGCGTCGAGATCGCCTACTTCTTCGACGCGACGGAGATCGCGGGCCCGGTCGAGGCCCTGCCGTAGCGCCGCTCGCGCTCGGCGGCGGGTCAGACCTGCCCGCGCGCCATGAGGAGCAGGAGGCTCAGGTACGCCAGGGTGAGCCACAGGCCGTGGCTCCGGAGCGCGCGCGCCAAGGTCGGACCCCTCCGTCGGACCCCGTTTCGGAACCGGCGGCGCGGAAGTTGAGCGCGGCGCGTGAGGCGTGACGCCGCTCACCGCCCGCCGAAGCGGGGCGCCCGCTTCTCGCGCGCGGCGGCGATGCCTTCGAGGAGGTCGGCGCTCTCGTAGCTCAGCGCCTGCTGCGCCGCCTCGAACCCGAGCTGCTCGTCGAGCGTCGCCGCGAGCGCCCCGTCGAGCGCCCGCTTCGTCGCGCGGACGGCGAGCGGGGCGCACGCGGCGATCTCGCGGGCGAGGGCGAGCGCGGTCGGCAGCACCTCGGGGCGCTCGACCGCCCGGTTCACGAGGCCGATGCGCTCGGCCTCCGCGCCCTCGAGCGTCCGTCCGGTGAAGAGAATCTCCGCGGCGCGCGCCGGACCCACGAGGCGCGGGAGCGTCCAGGTCGCGCCCATCCCGGGGTGGATGCCGAGGCGGGCGAAGTTGAGGCCGAGCTTGGCGTCGCGCGCGGCGACGCGCAGGTCGCAGGCAAGAGCGACGCAGAGCCCCGCGCCGATCGCGGCGCCGCCGATCGCCGCGACGGTGGGGCAGGGGATCTCGCGCACCGAGAGGTAGAGCCGATAGAAGCGCTCCATGAAGGCGCGGCTCTCCTCGCGCACCGCCCCGCCCGGGCTCTCCGCGCCGCGCCGCGCGTGCGCCTCGATCATGTCGAGGTCGCCGCCCGCCGAGAAGGCGCGCCCGGCGCCGGTAAGGACGGCGGCGCGCAGGGAGTCGTCGGCGCCGAGCGCCGCCGCGGCGTCGCGCAGCGCGTGCCCCATCGCCTCGGTCATCGCGTTGAGGCGGTCGGGGTCGTGGAACGTGACGAGCGCGACGTCGCCGTCGCGCTCGACGCGGACGAGGGAGGAGGTCACGAGCGCGGGAGGCTCGCGGACCGAGACACGCGCCGCAACCGGGCGGCCGCGCGCCCGGCGGCGAGCGGCCGCCGCCCGCGGCGGGTCAGCCCTCCTGCGGGCCCGAGGCGGCGCGGCGGCGGAGGAACGCGGGGACGTCCAGCTCGTCGTCGTAGGGCGAGAGGAAGTCGGCCGTGAGATCCTCCGGCGAGGCCGCGGACGGCGCGGGCGCCGACGGCTCGCGGCGCGGCGCGGGCACCGGGGCGCGCGCTTCGGCGATCGCGGGTTGCGACGCCATCGGCGCGTGCATCGGCTCGCGCGGCGCCTCGCGCTCGAAGAGCGGGCGCGTCATGCGCTCCGTGGGGTCGGGCGTCCAGCGCGGCGCGCGGTCGTCGCGTCCGCCGTCGAGGCCGGTCGCGATCACCGTCACGCGCAGCTCGCCTTCCCCGATGCTCTCGTCGATCACGGCGCCGAAGATGATGTTCGCCTCCTCGTGCGCCGCCTCCTGGATCAGCGTCGAGGCCTCGTTCACCTCGTAGAGGGTCATGTCCGGGCCGCCGGTGATGTTGATCAGGACGCCGCGAGCGCCGTCGATCGAGAGATCCTCGAGGAGCGGGCTCGAGATCGCGGCCTGCGCGGCGTCGCGCGCGCGCGACTCGCCCCGCCCGACGCCCGTCCCCATCAGCGCCTGACCCATCTCGTTCATGATGGTGCGCACGTCGTTGAAGTCCAGGTTGATGAGGCCGTGCACGGTGATCAGATCCGAAATGCCCTTCACGGCGTTCAGCAGGACGTCGTCGGCGAGCTTGAACGAGGCCGCGAGCGGCGTGTTCTTGCCGGCGAGGGCGAGGAGGCGCGTGTTCGGGATGGTGATCAGCGTGTCCACCACCCGGTGCAGCTCCTCGAGGCCGCGCTCGGCGTACTTCGTCCGCACCCGGCCCTCGAACGTGAAGGGCTTGGTGACCACGCCGACCGTGAGCGCCCCGATCTCGCGGGCAACCTCGGCGATCACGGGCGCGGCCCCGGTGCCGGTGCCGCCGCCGAGCCCGGCGGTGATGAACACCATGTCGGCGCCGGCGAGGACGTCGCGCAGGCGGTCGCGATCCTCGGTCGCCGCGGCGCGCCCCTTCTCGGGGTTGGCGCCGCAGCCGAGCCCGCGCGTGACGCCCGTGCCGAGCTGGATCCGCATGGGCGCGAGGCTGTGCTCCAGCGCCTGCGCATCGGTGTTGGCCGCGACGAACTCGACGCCCGAGAGACCGGAGCGGATCATCGTGTTGAGCGCGTTGCCGCCGCCTCCGCCCACGCCGATGACCTTGATGCGCGCCTGCAGCGCGCCGGTCTCCTCGAGCTCGAGGAGATCGCCCCCCTCGGCCTCGGGCCCGATCTCGAGCAGCTCGAAGCCGGCGCGGCCGTCGCGCCCGCGATCCCCTGACGTCGTGGGCGGCCGGTCGTCGCGGCCCCCGCGCGAAGAAGACGCCATCTCTCACCCCCCCGAGTGCGAAGCGCCGTATCGAGCGCCGAATGTTACACGTTCCGCCCGAGAATGTCTCGTTTTTTCGGGCGATTCCTACTCGAAATCCTCGTAGAACCAGTCCCGCATCCGCTGCTTGATGCGCCGCCAGCGCGAGGTCTCGTGCCGGATCGGGAAGAGGCTCGCCCCGCTGCGCCCGAAGCCGAACCGCACGAGGCCGACCGCGGTGGCGTACATCGGGCTGCGCACCACGTCCTGCAGCCCGCCCACGCGGCTCGGGACGCCGATGCGCACCGGCACCTCGAAGATGTCCTCGGCGAGCTCCTGCAAACCCTCGAGCGCCGCGCAGCCGCCCGTGACCACGACGCCGGAGGGGATGCGGCCGAGCAGGCCCGCCTTCCCGAGCTCCTGGCGCACGAGCGTCAGGATCTCGTCCACGCGCGGCTCGAGGATCTCGCAGAGGAGCTTCCTCGACATCTCGCGCGGCCGGCGGCCGCCCACGCTCGGGACGGTGATCACGTCGTCGCTCGCGAGGAAGCGCGCGGCTGCGACGCCGAAGCGGATCTTGATCCGCTCGGCGTCCTCGAAGGGCGTCCGCAGCCCGACGGCGACGTCGTTCGTGAGGTGATAGCCGCCGAGCCCGAGCACCGAGGTGTGCTCGATGGAGCCGTCGGCGAAGACCGCGATGTCGGTCGTCCCTCCCCCGATGTCGATCAGGCACACGCCCAGCTCGCGCTCGTCGTCGTTCAGCACCGCCTCCGCCGAGGCGAGCGGCTCGAGCACGATGTCCTTCACGTTGAGCCCGGCCTTGTTGGCGCACTTCACGATGTTCTGCGCGCTCGTCACGGCCGCGGTCACGATGTGGACCTTCGCCTCGAGCCGGACCCCGCTCATTCCGAGCGGCTCGCGGATCCCGTCCTGGCCGTCGATCACGAACTCCTGCGGGATCACGTGGATCACCTCCCTGTCCATCGGGATGGCGACCGCCTTCGCGGCGTCGATCACGCGCTTCACGTCGTCGATCCGGACCTCGTGGTCCTTCACCGCGACGATGCCGTGGGAGTTCATGCCGCTGATGTGGCCGCCGGCGATGCCCGCGTAGACCGACGTGATCTCGCAGTCCGCCATGAGCTCCGCCTCCTCCACCGCGCGCTTGATGGAGTCGACGGTGGCGTCGATGTCGACCACGACGCCCTTGCGCAGCCCGCGGGACGGGTGCGTCCCGATCCCCACGATCTCGATCTCGCCGTCGCGCTGCGCGGCGACCACCGCGCAGATCTTCGTGGTGCCGACGTCGAGCCCGACGACCAGCTCTTCCTTGCGTGCCATCCCTCTCAACCCCCCTGGATCGGGACCCGGCTCAGCCGGACGTCCCGGCTCTCGGCGGCGCCGAGCGTCCGCTCGCCGCCGCCACGCCGCCCCCGCCCTCCGGGAGCGCGCCGCTGCGGAGCACCATCCGGTCTCCGAAGCGCAGATCGATCTCGAGCGCCGCCGCGACCTCCGGCCGGCCGGCCGCGAGGAGCGCCGCGAGGCGCGCGAGCTTGCCGTCGAGGTCTCCCGCGCCGAGCGTGACGCGCGTCCCGCTCTCGAGGACGAGCGCCGGAAGGCGCGCGGGGTCGTCGCGCGCGACGCGCACCTCGCGAACGGGCGGGAGCCCGCGGCCCGCGAGCGCGCGCGCGATCGCGACGCCCTCGCCGAAGCCGGGGTGCACGGCGCGAGGCTTCGCGTCCTCCGGGCCGACGACGACGACGCGGTCCCGCACGTCCACCGTGCCCACCGGGAGGAACGGGAGGCCTTCGGCGTCGAGCCACCAGCGCGTGGGGGGGCTCCCGAGCAGCGCGACGGCCACCGGCTCGCGCTCCTCGAGCGCCACCGCGACGCGCCCGGGTCGCACGAGCGTGACGCGCGCGCGCGCGACCCACGGATGGGTCTCGATGCGCCGGCGCAGCTCGGGCGCGTCGACGGAGAGGACGGGCGTTCCCGCGGCGAGGCCGAGCGCGGCGACGACCTCCTCGGGCCGGACGCGCCGCGCGCCGACGAGGGCGACCCGGTCCACGGCCAAGAGCGAGGGGCGCAGCCGCGCGACGACCGGCTCGGAGACCTCGACGCCGATCGCGACCCCGGCCGCGCCCGCCGCCGCGAGGAAGGCCCAGCGCCGCAGGCGCGCGCCCCACGGCAGGCGGCGGCGCGCGCGGCCGCGGCGGCGCGATCGCCCGCGTGCGCGCGCGTCGGCCCCCTCCGGCGCGAGCGCGTCGGCGAACCCGTTCTCGGCGAAGGCGTCCACGGCGAGCGCGCGGCTCGCCTCGCGCTCGAAGCGGCCCCTGCGCCCGCGCGCGCCTCGTCGTGCGCGTCTCATGCGGCCTCCCTCCCCACGATCCGCACCTCGGGCTCGAGCTCGAGACCCGTGCGCTCGCGCACGCGGGCGCGCGCGAGATCCATCAGCGCGAGCACGTCGGCGGCCGACGCGCCGGCGCGGTTCACGATGAAGTTCGCGTGCACCGGCGAGATCTCCGCGCCCCCCACGCGCGCCCCCTTGAGCCCGGCCTGCTCGATGAGCCGGCCGGCGAACTCTCCCGGCGGGTTCTTGAATACCGAGCCGCAGGAGGGGACGTCCAGGGGCTGCGTGCGGGAGCGGTGAGAAAGATGGCGCTCGACCTCGGCGCGCACCGCGTCGCGGGCTTCGTCGCGCACCGCGAACGCCGCGGCCACGACCACCGCCCCGGCCGGGACGCCTCCCGAGCGGTACCGGGCCGGGAGGGCGTCGCGCGGTACGCAGCGCCGCCGGCCGTCGGCGTCCAGCAGCTCGACGCCCCGCAGCGCCTCCTGGATCTCGCGCGCCGGGACGCCGGCGTTCATGGCGACCCAACCGCCCACCGTGCCCGGGATGCCGGCGGCGAACTCGAGCCCGGCGAGCCCGTGCTCGACGCAGTAACGCGTCACCCGGGCGTGGCTCGCGCCGGCCTCGGCGACCAGGTCTCCGCCCGGATCGCGGCGCAGCGCGCAGAGGCGGTGGAGCCGCAGCACGACCCCCTCGACGCCCGCGTCGCGCACCAGCGTGTTGAAGCCGTTCCCGAGCACCGTGACCGGGAGGCCGAGCGCCCGGCAGAGCTCGAGCGCGCGGCCCAGCGCGACCCGGTCCGCCGGGGCGACCAGCGCGTCGGCGGGGCCTCCGACCCGGAGCGAGGTGTAGCGCGAGAGCGGGACGTCGAAGCGGACCGCCGCGCCGAGGGACGCCGCGAGCGCCTCGCGCGCCGCCGCGGGGATCACGCCGCGCGCTCCTCGAGCGCGCGCAGGAGCGCGGGTCCGAGGCGCGTCACGCTGCCCGCGCCGAGGGTGATCACCAGGTCGCCGGAGCGCAGCGTCGGGACGAGCGCCGCCGGCACCGCGTCGAGGTCCGGGACGAGCTCCACGCCCCGATGGCCGCGCGCGCGGATCCCCTCCGCGAGCGCGGCGCTCTCGACGCCCGGAATCTTCTCCTCGCCTGCCGGGTAGACCTCCGTGACCACGACCCGGTCCGCGTCGTGGAAGGCGTCGGTGAAGGCGTCGAACAGATCGCGCGTCCTCGTGTAGCGGTGCGGCTGGAAGACGACGACGAGCCGCCCCGAGTGGAGCCCCCGCGCGGCGGCCAGCGTGGCCCGGATCTCGCTCGGGTGGTGACCGTAGTCGTCCACCACGCGCACCCCGCCCGCGCTGCCGCGCGTCTCGAAGCGGCGCTCGACGCCGCGGAAGCCTTCGAGTGCGTCGGCGGCCACCCGGAACGGGACGTCCGCCTCGAGCGCGACCGCGAGCGCGGCGAGCGCGTTCTGGACGTTGTGGCGCCCGGGGAGGGGGAGGGCGACGTCGCCGAGCCGCTCCCCGCGCCGCCGCACGTGGAAGCGCATCGAGGAGCCCTGCGCCTCCACCTCGCTCGCCACGAGGTCGGCCTGCACGGAGAAGCCGTACGTCACGGTCCGGCGCGTGAGGCGCGGGAGGAGCTGCCGCACGCCGGGGTCGTCGAGGCCGAGGACGGCGACCCCGAAGAAGGGCACGCGGTTGGCGAAGGTCGCGAACCCGGCGAGGAGCGCCTCGTACGAGCCCCAGTGGTCGAGGTGCTCGGGCTCGACGTTCGTCACGACCGCGACGACCGGCGCGAGGCGCAGGAACGAGCCGTCGCTCTCGTCGGCCTCCGCGACGAGGAGGTCGCCGCGTCCGAGGCGCGCCCCGGTCGCGCCGGCGGCCGGGTCCCCCGCGCTCCCGCGCACCCGCCCGCCGATCACCGCCGTCGGGTCGAGGCCCGCCGCGTCGAGGACGTGCGCCACGAGCGAGGTCGTCGTGGTCTTCCCGTGCGTCCCGGCGACGGCGATCCCCTCCTTCATGCGCATGATCTCGGCGAGCATCTCGGCGCGCGGGATCACGGGCACGTGGCGCGCCTGCGCGGCGGCGACCTCGGGGTTGCCCGGCCGAATCGCGGAGGAGACCACCACGACCTCGGCGTCGGCGCCGTGGGTCGCGTCGTGGCCGATCGCGACGTCGACGCCGAGCCCGCGCAGGCGCTCGACGGCGGGTCCGGAGGCGGCGTCCGAGCCGGTCACCCGGCAGCCGAGGTCGTGGAGGACCTCGGCGAGCCCGCACATCCCGGCGCCTCCGATCCCCACGAAGTGGACGCGGCGCACGCGGCCGAAGAAGCGCGTCATGCGCGTGCCTCCGCGCCGTCCGGCCCGAGGAGCGCGCGGCACGCCGCGAGGATCCGCTCCGCCGCGTCGGGTCGGGCGAGCCGCGCGGCGGCCGCGGCCATCGCAGCGAGCCGCGCGGGATCGGCGAGCAGCTTCTCGAGCGCCTCGAAGAGCGCCTCGCCCGCGTCGCGCGCCGGGTCGAGGACGAGCGCGGCGCCGGCGCGCTCGCGCTCGCGGGCGTTCTCCAGCTGCTCTCCGCCGCCCGTATGGGTGAGCGGGACCAGCAGCGCCGGCCGGCCGGCGAGCGCGAGCTCGGCGAGCGTCATCGCGCCGGCGCGGGAGATCACGAGGTCGGCGGCGCGGTAGCGCGACGCCATGTCGCGCTCGAAGGCGACGACCGTCGCGCGCACCCCGGCGGCGGCGTAGGCGGCCGCGACGCGCTCGCGGTCGCTCTCCCCGGTCTGGTGCACGACCTCGAAGCGCGCGGGGTCGAGGCGCGGGAGCACCGCGAGCAGCGCGTCGTTGACCTGCTTCGCGCCCTGGCTCCCGCCGCAGACGAAGAGCCGGAAGGGCGGAGCCGGCGAGCGCGCGGGCGTGCCGCCCGCGAAGGCGGCGAGGAGCTCGCGCCGGAGCGGAAGCCCGGTCGCGACGACGCGCGGATCCGCGGCGCGGCCGGTGAGGGCGCGCCCCGCCGCCTCGAACTCGACGAAGATGCGCCGCGCGCGGCGGGCGACGAGGCGGTTCGCGGCGCCCGGGCGCGCGTTCGCCTCGAGGACGGCGTAGGGCCGGCGCAGGAGGAGGGCGGCGAGCGCGGCCGGCGCCGCGGCGTAGCCGCCGACCGAGATCACGAAGTCGGCGCGGAAGGCGCGCAGCGCGCGCGCGGCGGCGAGCGTCGAGGCCGCGAGGGCCGCGAGCGCCGCGGCGCGCTCGCGCGGGCTCCGGCCGACCAGCGGGCGGGCGTCGAGCGCGACGAGCTCGAAGCCGGCCTCGGGGACGAGCCGCGTCTCGAGGCCGCGCCGCGCGCCGACGAAGAGGCAGGGCTCGCCGGCGGCGCGCGCGGCCTGCCCGAGCGCGAGGGCCGGGGTCACGTGCCCGCCGGTGCCGCCGCCGGCGATCACCCAGCGCGTCGCGCGGACCGACGGCGCGGCGCTCACGGCGCGATCCCCCGCGGCGTCGCGGCGCCGATCGCGGGCCCGCGCGCGCGGCGCTCCCGGCGCGCGATCCCGAGCACGATCCCGAGCGCGAGGCAGGAGGCGAGCACCGAGGAGCGCCCATAGGACAGGAAGGGGAGCGTGAGGCCCTTGGTGGGCACGAGCCCCATCACGACCGCCCCGTTCAGCACGGCGGGCACGACGGCCAGCGCCGTCATCCCGAACGCGAGCAGCATCGCGAAGCGCTGGCGCGCGCGGAGCGCGATGCGCGCCCCGGCCACGAGGAGGGCGACGAAGGCGCCGAGCACGAGCAGGACGCCCGCGAGGCCGAGCTCCTCGGCGATCACGGCCAGGATGAAGTCGGTGTGAGCCTCGGGGAGGTAGTGGAGCTTCTGGAGCCCCCCGCCCACGCCGACGCCGAAGAAGCCGCCGCGGCCGAACGCGACGAAGGACTGGACCAGCTGGTAGCCCTGGGAGTGCGCCGTGGCCCAGGGCCGCAGGAAGCCGATCACGCGGTTGACCGCGTAGGGGTTGTGCGCGACGTAGAGGCCGACGCCGAGCGCGCCGAGCGCCGCCGGCACGAGGAGCACGCGCAGGTTCACCCCTGCGACGAAGAGCAGCAGGCCCGCGAGCGCCGAGAGGAGGACGGCGTTCCCGAGGTCGGGCTGGAGGAGCAGCAGCGCCGACGGCACCGCGGCCAGGACGAGGACGGCGCCGACGCGCCGCGGCGCGACGCCGCTGCGCGCGTCGCGCCGGCCGAGCACCGCCGCCACCGCGAGGACGGCGCTCAGCTTCGCGAACTCGCCCGGCTGGAAGACGAGCCCCGCCGACTCGACCCCGAGCCAGCGGCGCGCGCCATTGGTCTCGATGCCGACGGCGAGCACCGCGACGAGCGCGGCGACGGTGGCGCCCCAGAGCGGGAAGGCGAGCGCGTACCAGGCGCGCAGGGGGAGGGCCGCGGCGAGCGCGGCGAGCGCGGCGCCCGCGAGGAGCGCCTCCGCCTGACGCACGAAGAAGGGCGGCAGCATCTCGCCCGGCGCCTTCGGCGCCGTGATGCTGAAGATCATCACCGCGCCGAGCCCGCAGAGGAGGAGCGCCGCGGTGACCAGGGCCCCGTCGAGGCCCGTGTCCGGCGCCTGCGCACTCGCCTCTCGCGCCGGCCGCTCCGCCGCCCGCCGCCGCGCCCGCGGCGCCGCTCCCACCGCCATCCTCACGCCTCCGGGCCGAGCGCGCGCACCGCCTCTCGGAAGCGCTCGCCGCGCTCGGCGTAGCTCTGGAACTGGTCGAAGCTGGCGCAGCCGGGCGCGAGGAGCACCACGTCGCCCGGCGCGGCCACCTCGGCGGCCCGCCGCACCGCGGCCTCGAGCGTGCCGACGACCTCGTGCGGGACGCGGCCCTCGAGCGCGCGCGCGATCTTGCCGGCCGCCTCGCCGATCAGAAGCGCGCGCCGGACGCGACCGCGGGCCCGCTCGGCGAGCGCGTCGAAGGAGAGGTCCTTGTCGCGCCCGCCCGCGATCCACACGACGGGCGCGCGCTGCGCGTCGAGCGCGAACTCGGCGGCGCCCGGGTTCGTCGCCTTCGAGTCGTCGACCCAGGCGACCCCGGCGCGCTCGGCCACGCGCTCCAGCCGGTGCGGCAGGCCCGCGAAGTCGGCGAGCGCGGCGAGCGCGCGGCGCGCCTCGGCGCCCGCCGCCGTCGCCGCGAGGAGCGCGGCGAGCACGTTCTCGCGCGGCGGGAGCGCGGGCGCGCCGAGGCCGTCGAGCGGGAGCCGCTCCACCTCGCCTCCGCGCGCGAGCGCGATCGCGCCGGCCTCCCACCAGGCGCCGTCCGCGACCGGGCCGGCGCGCCGGAACACGATCCGCCGGCCGCGGCCCGCCGCCGCCACCTTCAGCGCGAGCGGGTCGTCGCCGTTCGCGACGGCGGCGTCCTCGGGGCCCTGGCGCGCGAAGAGCCGGGCCTTCGCGGCGGCGTACGCCGCGAGGCTGCCGTGGCGGTCGAGGTGGTCCTCGGTCACGTTGAGGACGACGCCGACGCGCGGCCGGAAGCGCTCCACCGCCTCGAGCTGGAAGCTCGACACCTCCAGCACCGCGACGTCGAGCGGCCGTCCCACGAGGTCGAGCGCGGGGACGCCGACGTTGCCCGCGGCGTCGGCGCGCAGGCCCGCCGCGCGCAGCATCGCCTCGACGAGCCGCACCGTCGTCGACTTGCCGTTCGTCCCCGTGACCGCGACGACCGGGACGCGCAGCGCGCGGAAGGCGAGCTCCACGTCCCCGAGCGCGCGGCGCGCGCGCTCGGCCCAGCGCGCGCGCGGGACGCCCGGGCTCGGGACCACGAGGTCGAACGCCGCCGGATCCGGGAAGGGCGCCCCGATCCGCAGCTCGACGCCTCGGTCGAGCTCCGCGGCGCGCGGGGCGTCCGGGCGCTCGTCCGCCGCGACGACGCGCGCGCCGCGCGCCGCGCAGAAGCGCGCCGCCGAGACGCCCGACATCCCGAGGCCGAGGACGAGGACGCGGGCGCCGTCGAGCTCGAGGTCCATCGCGCTCACCGCAGCTTCAAGGACGAGAGGGCGACGAGCGCCAGGATCGCCGCCACGATCCAGAAGCGCACCACGATCTTCTGCTCGGGCCAGCCGAGCTTCTCGAAGTGATGGTGGAGCGGCGCCATGAGGAAGATGCGCTTTCCCCCGGTCAGCTTGAAGTAGCCGACCTGGAGCATCACCGAGAGCGCCTCCACGACGAAGATCCCGCCGGCCACCCCGAGCAGGATCTCCTGCCGGATCACGACGGCGATGGCGCCGAGCGCCCCGCCGAGCGCGAGGGAGCCCACGTCGCCCATGAAGACCTGCGCGGGCGACGTGTTGAACCAGAGGAAGCCCATGCCCCCGCCCACGAGCGCGCCGCAGAAGATCGCGAGCTGGCCCGCGCCCGGGACGTACTTGATCGCGAGGTAGTCCGCGATCACCGCGTGCCCGGCTGCGTAGGCGAGCAGGGTGAACGTGCCCGCGACGATCATGACGGGCCCGATCGCGAGCCCGTCGAGGCCGTCCGTCAGGTTCACCGCGTTGCTGAAGAAGACGATCACGAGCGCCGCGAGCGGCACGTAGACGGGGCCCAGGTTGGGCGTGAAGTCCTTGAAGAACGGGACGGCGAGCTCCTTGTCGAAGCCCGGGTCCGTGTAGATGAGGAGCGCGACGGCGAAGGCGAGGGCGAACTGCCAGAACAGCTTCGTGCGCGCCTTGATCCCGGCGCTGTGGCGGCGGCGGACCTTCGCGTAGTCGTCGGCGAAGCCGAGGACGCCGTAGCCGATCGTGAGGCCGAGGGCGATCCACACGGCGCGCGCCGAGAAGTCGCTCCAGAGGAGCACCGAGACCGAGAGCGCGATCAGGATGAGGAGCCCGCCCATGGTGGGCGTCCCGGCCTTCTTCTGGTGGTCGGGGCCGATCTCGCGGATCGGCTGGCCCACGCGCAGGCGGTCGAGGAAGCGGATGAGGGGCGGGCCGAGCAGAAAGGACAGGAAGAGCGCCGTCAGGGTGGCGGCTGCCGTCCGGAACGTGATGTAGCGGACGACGTTCAGGATCCCGATCTCGTCGGCGAGCGGGTAGAGGAGGTGGTAGAGCACCTAGGCCCCCTCGCCGGCGCGCGAGAGCGCCTCGACGACCCGCTCCATGCGCATCGAGCGCGAGCCCTTCACCAGCACCCAGTCGTTCCCGCGCAGCAGCTGGCGCAGCGAGCCCGCGAGCCCCTCGTGGTCCTTCCCGACGTGGACGCGGCTCGGGTCCATGCCGGCCTCGAGCGCGCCGGCCGCGGTGACCTCGGCGCGCGGGCCGAGCGTGAAGAGGAAGTCGAGCCCGAGCTCGGCCACGAGACGGCCCGCCGCCCGGTGCGCCTCGTCCGCCGCCTCGCCGAGCTCGCCCATGTCTCCGAGGACCGCGACGCCGCGGGACGAGCCGCGCAGCCGCGCCAGGCTGCGCAGCGCCTGCTCCACCGACTGCGGGTTCGCGTTGTACGTGTCGTTCACGACGATGATGTTGCGCGGGAGCGCCACCCGCTCCATGCGCCCGCCGATCGGTTCGTAGGCCGCGAGGCCGCTCGCGACGTCGGCCACGCTGCAGCCGCCCGCGAGCGCCGCCGCCGCGGCGGCGAGCGCGTTCGAGACGGTGGCGTCGCCGAGGCCCGCGACGTGCACCGCCTGGCGGCCCTCCGGCGCCACGAGGTCGAAGGCGTAGCCGCGCTCGCCGAGCGGCGTGATGCGCTCGGCGCGGACGTCGGCCTCCGGCGCGAGCCCGAAGGCGAGGACGCGGGCGCGCGTGCGCTCGGCTTGCGCGCGCGCGCGCGGGTCGTCGCCGTTCACCACCGCGACGCCGTTCGCGGGCAGCGCGGCGAGGAGGTCGCCCTTCTCGCGCGCGATCTCGTCGCGCGAGCCGAGGAACTCGATGTGCGCCGTGCCGACGTTGGTGAGGACGCCGACCGTGGGAAGCGCGATCGCCGCGAGCCGCGCGATCTCGCCGCGGTGGTTCATGCCGAGCTCGACCACGACGCTGCGGTGGGCCGCGTCGCGCTCGAGGAGGGTGAGCGGCAGCCCGTACTCGTTGTTCAGGTTGCCGCGCGTGCGCAGGCACGGGGCGGACGTCGCGTAGATCGCCGCGCACATCTCCTTGGTCGTCGTCTTGCCGTTGCTCCCGGTGATCGCGACGAGCGGGCCGTCGAACGAGGCCCGGTGGCCCGCGGCGAGGGCGCCGAGGGCGCGCGTCGTGTCCTCCACCGCGACGACGGGCAGCCCGCCGAGGCCCTCCGGAAGGGCCGCGTCGCGCGCCACGACGACGCCTGCGGCCCCTGCTTCCGCCGCCTGCGCCAGGAAGGCGTGCGCGTCGTGGCGCGGCCCGCGGATCGCGACGAAGAGCTGGCCGGGGCGTAGCGCGCGGGTGTCGATCGAGACCCCGGTGAAGCGCGCGTCGGGCGCGCCCCGGCGCAGCGCGCCGCCCGTCCAGCGCGCGGCGTCGGCCGCCGTGAAGGCGATCGTCACGGGCGCGCGCCTCCGGCGCGGCGGCGCAGCGCGCGCCGGGCCTCCTCGCGGTCGTCGAAGGGGAGCCGCGCGCGCCCCACGATCTGGTAGTCCTCGTGGCCCTTGCCGGCGATCGCGACGGTGTCCTCCGGGCGCGCGATCGAGATCGCGAGCTCGATGGCTCGCCGGCGGTCGGCCACGCGCGCCCACGCCCGCGGCGTCGCGTCGAGCGCCTCGGGTGCGACGCGGGTCAGGGCGTCGAGCCCGCGCTCCACGTCGTCGAGGATGGCCTCGGGGTCCTCCGTGCGCGGGTTGTCGCTCGTCGCGATCGCGCGGTCGGCGTACGCGGCGACCGCCTTGGCCATGAGCGGGCGCTTCCCGCGGTCGCGGTCGCCGCCGCAGCCGAAGACCGCGATGAGGCGGCCGGCCGCGAGCGGGCGCAGCGTGCGCAGCAGCTTCTCGACCGCGTCCGGCGTGTGCGCGTAGTCGACGAGCACGATCGGGCCCTCGCCCGCGGCCGAGACGCGCTCCACGCGCCCGGGCACCTGCGGGCACGCCGCGACGCCGCGGGCGACCGCCTCGTGCGGGAGCCCGAGCCCGACCGCGACGCCGACGGCGACCGCCACGTTCTCGACGTTGAACTCGCCCACGAGCGGGCTCTCGAGCTCGAGCCGCCCGCCGGGGACGCGCAGCACCGCGCGCGTCCCGTCGAGCCGCACGTCCGCCCGCTCGACGACGACCTCGGCCTCCGCCTCCGGCCGTCGCGAGACGCGCACCAGCCGCGCGCTGGCGGCTCGCGCCGCGTCGAGGAAGGTCGGCGCCCAGCGGTCGTCGACGTTCACGACCGCGGCCGCGCCGGGGGCGAGGTGGTCGCGGAAGAGCCGCGCCTTCGCCGCGACGTAGTGCTCCATGTCGCCGTGGAAGTCGAGGTGGTCCTGCGTCAGGTTGGTGAAGGCCGCGGCCCGGAAGCGGCACCCCTCCACGCGCCCGAGCTCGAGGCCGTGAGAGGAGACCTCCATCGAGACGGCGTCGATCCCGCGCGTGCGCATCTCGCGCAGGGTGCGCTGGAGGTCGAGGCTCTCCGGCGTCGTGTTCACGGAGCGGCGGCGCTCGTCGGCGAAGCGCACCTCGATCGTCCCGATGAGGCCGACGCGGCGCCCGGCGGCGCACAGGATCGACTCCACGAGGAAGGAGGTGCTCGTCTTCCCGTTCGTCCCCGTGACGCCGACCAGGTCGAGCTCCTCGGCCGGCCGGCCGAAGAAGCGGGCCGCGATGGGCGCGAGCGCGCGCCGCGTGTCGGGCACCTGCACCGCGACGGCCGGGGCGGGCAGCGACGCCGGCAGCGCGTCCACGAGCAGCGCGGCCGCGCCGAGATGGAGCGCCTGCGGCAGGTAGTCGTGGCCGTCGGCGAGCGAGCCGCGCAGCGCGACGAAGAGATCGCCCGGCGCGACGTCGCGCGAGTCGTAGCGCACGCCGCGCACGACCGGGTCGCCTTCGCCCAGCCGGCGCTGCGGCGCGAGCGCGGCGGGGAGCTCGGCGAGCAGCTCGGAGAGCCGCATCAGCGACCCTGCGACGGGAGCCCCGGACCGCCGAAGCGCACGCGGATCACGGAGCCCGAGCCGTCGTCGAGGATGGTGCCCGGCGCCGGCTCCTGCTCGACCGCGGTGCCCTGTCCGTCGGTGACGACGCGCAGCCGCGTCCCCGCGACGGCGCGGCGCACCTCGCTCGGGCTGCGCCCGGAGAAGTCGGGCACGAGGAGCTGGCGGCCGAGCTGCTCGACGCGCAGCCCCGGCGCCTCCGCCTCCTCCTCGAGGGCCGGGTCGCTCGCGAGCGCGAGCGGGGCGTCGAGCGCGGAGAGCGGGCGCGCGTCCGCGTGCAGCTGCGGGGCGGGAAGCTCGGGCGGGGGCGGCGCCTGCGTTCCCGGAGCCGGCAGCTCCGGCTCCGTGAGGATGTCGTGGCGCGCGAGCTGCGCCGCGGCCACGCGCGCGAAGATGGGCGCGGCGACGTAGCCGCCGACGCGCACGCCTTGCGGCTCGTCGATCATGACTGCCATGGCCAGCTTCGGATCCTCGGCGGGGGCCACCCCCACGAACCAGCCAAGATAGCTGCGCTGCGAGTAGGCTCCGGTCTCCGGGTCGATCTTCTGGGCCGTGCCGGTCTTCCCCGCGACGCGCACGCCGCGCAGCGCCGCGCGCCGCCCGGTGCCCTCCTCGCCGACGACGCTCTCCATCATGCGCACGACCGTGCGCGCGACGTCGGGGCGGACGGCGCGCCGGCCCGGGTCCGCGGGCACCGGCTCCCACTCCGCGCCGGGAGCGCGCCGGGCCGCGACGAGGCGAGGCCGGCGCCAGACGCCGTCGTGCGCGAGGGCGGCGAAGGCGCTCGCGAGCTGGAGCGGAGTTACGCTGATGCCCTGGCCGAACGAGATGGTCGCGTGGTCGACGGGCCGCCAGGCGCGCCAGCCGCGCAGGAGCCCGGCGGACTCGTCGGGAAAGCCCGTTCCGGTCGGCGCGCCGAAGCCGAGCCGGCGCAGGACGTCGTGGTGGAACTCGGCCCCGACGGCATAGCCGATCTTCGCTGCGCCGATGTTGCTCGAGACCTGGATGACCCCCGTCACGTCGAGGACGCCGTGCGGGTGGAAGTCGCGCAGCGTCTTGCCCGGCACGCGCCAGGCACCGCCCTCGCAGTCGATGCGGTCGCCGGGGCGCAGGACGCCCTTCTCGAGCGCCGCGGCGACGACGAACGGCTTCAGGGTCGAGCCGGGCTCGACCGCGTCGAGGAAGGTGCGCGAGCGCGTCGCCGGGTAGGGCGTCGTGCGGAACGCGTTCGGGTCGAAGGGCGGGTACTCGGCGAGCGCGAGGATGTCGCCGGTGCGCGGGTCCAGCGAGACCAGCACGCCGCCCTTCGCCTTCGCGGCGGCGACGCCCTCGGCGAGCGCGTGCTCGGCCTCCGCCTGGAGCGCGGCGTCGAGGGTGAGCGCGACGTCACCGCCCGACGCCTGGCGCGGGTCGACCGCGGCGCTCGCGAGGGCGCGCCGCCGCGCGTCGCGCTGCACGGGGACGGTGACCGACTCGCCGCGCAGCCAGGCGTCCTCGAGCTGCTCGACGCCCCGCGCGCCGACGCCGTCGATGTTGGCGAAGCCGAGGACGTGCGCGGCGAGCGCATGGTGCGGGTAGGCCCGGCGCACCTCGCGCAGGATCTCGACCCCGGGGAGCGCGAGCGCCTCCACCTTGCGCGCCTGCTCCTCGTCGACCCAGCGCGCGAGGTACGCGAACTGGCCGCCGCGCGCGAGCTTCTCGCGCAGCGAGCGGGCGTCGCGCCGCAGGACGGGCGCGAGCGCGCGCGCCGCGGCGTTCGGATCGGCGACGGCGGAGGGATCCGCGTACACCGTCGGCACCGCGACGCTCACGGCGAGCTCCTTCCCGGCGCGGTCGACGATGAGCCCGCGCGGCGCGGGCAGCCGGTACGCCGAGGTGGTCTGCGAGGCGCCCCGGTCCGCGCCGCGCCGGTCGACGACGGTGAGGTGTGCGGCACGCGCCGCGAGGACGGCGAAGCCGAGGACCAGCGCGCAGCTCGCGACGCGGATGCGCACGGCCTGGCGGCGCAGGTCCTCCGACCTCACGGCGTCCTCCCGGCCGGGGCCTCCGGCGCGTCGGGCGCCGCGGGGAGCGCGATGGCGAGGACGCGCTCGGGGCGCGCGAAGCCCCGCTCGGCGGCGAGCTTGCGCAGCCGCGCCGGGTCGCGCAGCTCGCGCACCCGCACCGTGAGGCGGCGCTTCGCCTCGAGCAGCGCCTGCTCCTCGCTCGCGACCTCGGCGAGCGCGTAGCGCACGCGCAGGATGTGGACGCGCAGCGTGACGAGGAGCAGCGCCGCCGCCATCGCGCCGATCGCGATCGGGAGCCGCAGCCGCGCGCGGCTGCGGGCGCGGCGCGGCGCCTCCGCGAAGTCGCGGCCGACGAGCTCGGTGCGCTCGCGCGCGAGGGTGGGCGCCGGCGCCCCGCCGGCCGCCGCGAAGAGCCTCGCGCGCTCGGCCGCCCAGCCGCGCTTCATGCGGCCTCCGAAAGGCGCTCCGCGACGCGCAGCCGGGCCGAGCGCGCGCGCGGATTGCGGCGCAGCTCCTCGGCTCCGGGCCGGATGGCGCGCCGGGTCACGCGGCGCAGGAGCGGGACGCGCCCGCAGCGGCAGACGGGCAGCTCGGGAGGGCAGACGCAGCCGCGCTCGAGCGCGACGAAGCGCCGCTTCACGGCGCGGTCCTCGAGCGAGTGGTAGGCGATCACGAGGACGCGCCCGCCCGGGCGCAGCACGGCCGGCGCCTGGTCGAGCGCGGTCTCGAGCGCGGCGAGCTCGTCGTTGACGGCGATGCGGAGCGCCTGGAACGCGAGCGTCGCCGGGTGGTGGCGGCGGCCGCGGCCGACGCCGCTCTCGCGCACGGCGCGCAGGAGGTCGGCCGCCGTCCGCAGCGGCCGCCGGCGCCGCTCGTGCGCGATCGCGCGCGCGAGCCGCCCGGCCCCGGGCAGCTCGCCGTACTCGCGGAACCAGCGCGCGAGGGTGGCCTCGTCGGCGTCGCGCAGGAGGTCGGCGGCCGACGGGCCGCCGCCCGGGTCCATCCGCATGTCGAGCGGGGTTTCCTCGGCGGTCGCCTCCGCGAAGCGGAAGCCGCGGGCGGGCACGTCGAGCTGGGGCGACGAGACGCCGAGGTCGAGCAGCACCGCGTCGACGCGGCCCACGCCGCGCTCGGCGAGCACGCGCTCCATCTCCGCGAAGGAGGCGTGGACGAGGAGGGCGCGTGCGCCGAACGGCGCGAGCCGGGCGCGCGCGCGGGCCAGCGCATCCGGGTCGCGGTCGAGCCCGACGAGCCGGCCGTCGGGCGCGCTGCGGCGGAGCAGCGCCTCGGCGTGGCCGCCGTCGCCGAGCGTCCCGTCGAGCACGATCCCGCCCGGACGCGCCCCGCGGCCGGCGTGCTCGAGGCACTCGGCGAGGAGGACGGGCTCGTGGACGCTGCGTGAAGGTTCGTCAGCCACTTGGAGAGAAGAAGGCTGGGGTGCCCCGGGGTGCCGCGCGTCCCGAGCGGAAATCACCCCCCGTCGATTTCCGCCCGCTAGCGACGGGCACCCCGGAAACACCCCAACCTCTCGACCGGAGACGAAGCTCCGGTCCCCCCCATCGTGTGTCCTACAACCCGAGCTGCGCCGCGATGGTCGCGATCTCGTGCGCGCGCTCGCGCGTCGCGCGGATCTCGCCCTCGTAGCGCTCCTTGCTCCAGATCTCGACCCGCGCGCCGACCCCCGCGAAGGTGACGTCGCGCTCCAGCATCGCGTGCTCGCGCAGGTCGGGCGGGATCAGGATCCGCCCCTGCGCGTCGACCGGGCACTCGACCGCCGTCGAGACCAGCATGCGCCGCACGGCCTGTACCTCGGGCTGCACCTGCGACATGGTCTCGAGCCGCTCCTCGATGGACTGCCAGCGGTTGTGTGCGTAGAGGCCGAGGGCCGGCTTGTCGATCAGCGCCGCCAGGATCGGCGGTCGCTGATCCTGGGCTTGGAGCTCGATCCGGTAGCTCTGCGGAATCGCCACGCGACCCTTCGCATCCAGGACGTGGTGGACGTGCCCTCGTGCCATCCGGTGGGATCCGTTCCCGTCTCGTCGCCACGCTGGGGGATGCACCACCACGCATCCCCACTCATCCCCACCGGACCCCTTTTACTCCGGGGCCTCGCGGCGCGCAAGCAAAAAAATGCGGAACCCCCGAATTTTTCTCGCGATTCCAGATCGATACAAGATCTTGTGGTCGGCTCGAACGGAGCCACCACATCGTGTGGTTCGTGGCGTCTTCCCGGCACCGCGCTGCGCGGGAGCGCGCGCGCGACGGCCGCGCCAGGGCTCCGGACGCGCGTGGCGCCGGCGCGGTCGCGGCGCGCGGAGCCGCCCTGCGCGGCGCTAGAGGGCGCCCAGGCGCGGGATGCGCGACCCGTGCACGGCGGCCACCCCTTCGACCAGCCGGCGCAGGGCGCTCCCGGCCGGCATCTCGACGGGCTCGACGCGATACGGTGTCGGCCGCAGCGCCGCCTCGAGCACGGCGGAGGTGCCCTCGCCGAGGCCGCTCGCCGCGTAGCCTCCCTCGAGCGCGAAGAGCAGGCGGCCGCCGCACAGCTCGTCGGCCAGCTCGCGCGCGATCGCGGCCATCGCGAGGAAGCCGTCGCGCGAGACCTCCATCGCGGCGAGCGGGTCGTCGCGGTGCGCGTCGAAGCCGCACGAGACGAGGACCGCGTCGGGCCGGAACCAGCGCGCCGCGGGCGCGACGACCCGCTGCATCACGCCGACGTACTCCGCGTCGCCGCAGCCGGCGGGCATCGGGACGTTGAGCGTCGCGCCGACGCCGCGCCCGACGCCGGCCTCGTCGAAGTCGCCGGTGCCCGGATAGTAGGGGTACTGGTGCGTCGACACGTAGAGGACCGACGGATCGCCCTCGAACGCGTGCTGCGTCCCGTTGCCGTGGTGGACGTCCCAGTCGAGGATCAGGACGCGCTCGACGCCCTCCTCGGCCTGCAGCGCGCGCGCCGCGATCGCGACGTTGTTGAGCAGGCAGAACCCCATCGCGCGGTCCGCCTCCGCGTGGTGTCCGGGCGGCCGCACGGCGGCGAGCCCGACGTCCGCCTCGCGTCGCACGACCGCGCGCGCGAGCTCGACGAGGCCTCCCGCCGCGAGCCGGGCGACCTCGAGGCTGCGCGGACCGAAGTACGTGTCGGCGTCGAGCTGGACCGGCGCGCGGCGCGCGGCGGCCGCGAGCCGCTCGAGGTGCGCGCGCTCGTGCACGCGAAGCAGCTCGGCGTCGTCCGCCTCGCGCGGGGCGATCCGCGCCAGGGGCTCCGGCCGCTCCGCGATCGCCGCGGCGACGGCCAGCAGCCGCTCCGGGCGCTCCGGGTGACCGCGCGGCCCGGCGTGCTCGCGGAAGCGCGGGTCCTCGAGCACGGCCATCCGGGGGGTGACGGGCACGCCTCGCGATGGTATCTGAGCGATCTCTTCCCCGGAAGGGAAACGCCGTGCGAGTCCCCCGCAGCATCGCCATCACCGGCCTGCGGAGCTTCGTCGGCAAGCGGATGCTGCGACGCGTGCGCGAGGCGGCGCCGGACGCACAGCTCGTCGGCATCGACCTCCAGCGGCCGTACGGGCTCGAGCCCTCGGTGCGCTTCCACGGCCTCGACCTCGCCGAGCCGACGGCCGACGCGCGGCTCGCGGACGCGCTGCAGAAGCACGGCGTGGAGGCGCTGCTGCACGCGGCGTTCCGCAGCGAGCCGCGCGCGGACGTCGAGGCCGACCACGAGCTGGAGGCGATCGGCACGCTGCACGTGCTCAACGCGTGCGCCGCGGCGGGCGTCGCGCGCCTCGTGGTGGCGTCGACCACGATGGTGTACGGCCCGCGCCCCGACAACCCGCACTTCCTCGTCGAGGACCACCCGCTGCGCGGCCATCCCGACGCCCACAACGTGCAGAACCGCGCGGAGGCCGAGCGGCTCGTCGCGGCCTGGCGCGAGCGACACCCGAGCGTGGAAGTCACCGTCCTGCGGCCGTGCTGGATCTTCGGGCCGAGCTACGAGGACCACGTGACGCGCTACTTCGCGCGCTCCACGGTGCCCACCGTCCTCGGCTGGGACCCGCTGCTCCAGCTCGTGCACGAGGAGGACTGCCTCCACGCGTTCGAGACCGCCCTCCTCGACGGCCGTCCGGGCGTCTACAACGTGGTGGGCCGCGGCGTCGTGCCGCTCTCGCGGCTCCTGCGCGCGGCGGGCAAGCGCCCGCTCCCCGTCCCCGCTCCGCTCCTCTACCGGCTCGGCCGCTATCCCTCGGAGGCGCAGACCGGCGATCCGCCGGCCGGGTTCTTCGACTACCTTCGCTACCTCTGGGTCGCCGATGGCGAGCGCGGCTTCGCGGCCTTCGGAGAGCCGGAGTACACCACCCTCGAGGCCTGGATGTCGTTCGTCTCGTCCCGGCGCATGCGGCGCTACCGCTAGGCCGCGTGGCGCGCGAAGCCCGCGACTCCGCGTCGAGCGACGCGCTCGCGCGCGCGCTGGAGAGCTTCCGGCGCGAGCTCCGCGAGCGCCTCGAGGCGGCCGGCGCGCCGGTCGGCTCGCTCTCGAGCGCGGACCTCTTCGACCTCTTCGACCGGCTGCGTCGTCGGGCGGGTAGCTTCGGGATGCACGAGCGCTCCGCGGAGGTCGACGAGTTCGGCCTCGACCCGGCCGCGGTCGAGCGCGCGCAACCGCTCCTCGACTGGCTGGCGGAGCGCTGGTGGCGCGTCGAGGCGCGCGGCCTCGAGCGGCTCCCGGACGGGCCCGCGCTCCTGGTCGCGAACCACTCCGGGCTCCTGCCGTGGGACGGCCTGGTGCTCGCCCACGTCGTCGAGCGCGCGACGGGGCGCCGGCCGCGCTTTCTCGTCGCGGACTGGCTGGTGACGCTGCCCTTCGCCCAGTATCGCCTCGCCAGCCTCGGCGGCGTGCGCGCGTGCCGCGAGAACGCGCAGCGCCTCCTGCGAAGCGGCCACGCGGTGATCGCGTTCCCGGAGGGCGTGAAGGGCGCGGCGAAGACGTTCGCGGACCGCTACCGCGTCCAGCGCTTCGCGCGCGGCGGCGTCGTGCGCGTCGCGCTCGAGGAGTCCGTTCCGCTCGTCCCAGTCTCGATCGTCGGCGCCGAGGAGACGCACCCGATCCTCTTCAAGCTGCGCCTCGGCGCGCGCAGCGTGGGCCTTCCCTTCCTCCCCGTGACGCCCACCTTCCCGTGGCTCGGCCCGCTCGGCCTCCTCCCGCTGCCGTCGAAGTGGCGCATCCGCGTCGGCGACCCGCTTCCGACCGCGCCCCTCGGCCGCGGGGCCGCCGCCGACGACGTCCTCGTCTCCCGCATGACGGAGGACCTGCGCGGCAGGATCCAGGCGATGGTGGACGAGGACCGGCGGGGGAGGAGCGGGGTGTTCGCGTAGGCAGCGGCGCGCGGCTCGTGGAGCCGCTGGGCCCCGTGCGGACCGACGCAAGGATGCGTCGGGTCGCGCGCCGGCGCTACCCGCGCTCGCGCTCTCGCGCGCCCGGCTTCGGCTCCGCGCCCGGGGCGACGCCGCCCCGCCCCGCGTGGCGCTCGCCCAGGGCCTCGAGGATGCGGTCGAGGCGGGCGTGGAGGGACTCGATGTCCGCGCGGGTCGGGATGTCGAGCGCCTTCAGGACGCGCTCGATCGCGCGCTGCACGAGCTGGTCGAGCTCGGGGGCGAAGGCGCGGCCCGTGCCCTGCGGCTCGTCCCCCGGGGCGGGCTCCCCGTTGCGCTCGCCGTGCCGGACGCGCAGCAGGCGCCGCATCGTGCGCTGGAAGTCCTCGATGCGCTCGCTGGCGTCGTCGACGCCGCGCGAGAGCGCCTCGTAGAGCGCGTCGCCGCCGCGCTGGAAGAGGCCGGAGAAGAGGCTTCCCGGCACGGCGCGGTGGGAGCGCTCCGTGTCCACCAAGATCTGCGACAGCGTGATCGAGGTGATGTCCTCGCCGCTCTCGTTGTCGATGACGCGCACGTCCTCGCCGCTCTCGAGCAGATCGGCGATGCCCTTCAGCGTGATGTATCGACTCGTCCTGGTGTTGTAGAGCTTGCGGTTCGCGTAGCGCTTGATGAGGACGGGCATGCGGGCCTCGCGGGCGAATGCCCGCAAGAGAGGGCGCGGACGCTAGCAGGGGATCGCGGGGGCGTCACCCCTCGACGGGGATGCGCTGCACCCGGGGGCGGCGCGCGCGGGCGGCCGCCGGGCTCCGCGCGGGGCGCGGGACGCGTGGGGTCGCGGGCGGCGACGGCGGCGCGCCGGGCGCCCGCACGCCGAGCTCCCACAGCAACTCCCGCAGCCCGAGAAAGGCGCGCAGCACGGCGCGCGCGTCGGCGTCCTCGGCGCTGCGCGCCTCCCAGCGCGCGATCTCGGCGTCGAGCGCCTCGGCCAGCGCGCGCAGGAGCGCGTCGGCAGACGCCGCCGGCGCGCCGCGCAGGGCCGCCTCGAGCTCCGCCGCGCCGCGCCCGAGCGCCGCGAGCCCGCGCAGGCGCGCGCTCGGCGCGCCGGTCGCAGCCAGCGCGCCCGCGTCGGCGAACGCGCGCAGCGCGGCGAGCGCCTCGGCCGCCGCGAGGCGCGCGTGGCGCGCCGCGCGCGCCAGCGCCTCCGGCGCGCTCGTGGGCGGCGCGTCGCTCAACGCGGGCGCTCCCTCGCCGCTCCTGCGCGCGAGCGCTCCGTCACCGCGGCCGCTCCTGCGCGAGGATGCCGGCGATCGCGGCCAGGCCGTCGAGGTCGTGGACGTCGCGGTCGAACTCCGGCACCCGGATCACGAAGCCGCCTCGAGCGCGCACGCGCTCCGCGAGCGGCCCGATCGCGCCCGCGTCGCGCGCGACGAGCGCAGCGTAGCCCCGCGCGAGCGCGAGCGCCGCCCGCGCGGCGGCGCCGGCCGGGTACGACGCGCCGTGGACGCGGGCGAGCGAGCGCGCGAGCGCGCGCTCGCCGTCCTCCGTGAACGCCTTCGGCTCGCACGGCGCGCCCGGCCACACGTGCATGCGGTTCGCGACCAGGCCCGACAGCCCGACCCCCGCCTCCTCCAGCCGATCCGCGAACGCGCAGCCCTGGGCCGTCGCGTCGGCGCCCGGGCCGGTCGTGAGGACGTACCCGGTCCGCGGGCCGGAGAGGAGGCCCTTCACCGTGCGGGCGCGCTCGCGGAACCCCTGCGACATGCCCTCGAACGCGAGCAGGAACTCCGAGATGTCCTGCAAGAAGCCGATCCCCGACGCGCGCTCGAGCAGCTGGAGGACGCGCACGGCGCCGCGCTGGAAGAGGCGAAACCCCGTGCGCCCTGCGGCGAACGCCGGATGGAGCAGCAGCCGGACGACCGGGCTCTCGAGGAACTCGAGCAGCCGCTCGGGCGCCTCGAGGAAGTCGAGCGCGTGCTGGGCGGGCGGGGTGTCCACCACGATCAGGTCGACGTCCTCCGACTCGGAGAGCTGGTAGACCTTCTCCATCGCGGAGTACTCGGCGCTGCCCGCGAGCGCGTCGGAGACGTGCTGGTAGAGCGGATTGCGCAGGATCCGCTCGCGCTCCGCGTCGCTGCGCGCGAAGCGCGCGACGAGGTCGTCGAACGTGCGCTTCATGTCGAGCACGAGGGCCGAGAGGCGCCCCTCGGGCGGGACGCCGAGCCGCGCCAGGAGCGCCGGCGGGAGCGGGCGCGGCTCGTCGCCGAGCGCTCCGACGCCCAGCGCGTCGGCGAGCCGCTTCGCGGGGTCGATCGTGAGGACGAGGACGCGCAGACCCAGCCGCGCGCCGAGGAGGCCGAACGCGGCGGCGACCGTCGTCTTTCCCACGCCCCCGCAGCCGACGCACACCAGGATGCGTCGCGAGCGCAGGAGCGCCGCGGGCTCGAGCGGCTGCGCGGCGCCGCGCGCCCGCCTCACGCGCGCTCCCCGGCGAGGAGCGCCGACGCGAGGCGCTCGAGCTCGGCCGGGCCGCGCACGCCCTCCGGCAGCCAGGGCAGCTCGACCGCGGGAAGCGCGGTCCACTCCGCGATGCGGCCGACGTACTCGCGCGCCAGCTCGAAGCGGCCTCGCAGATGCGCCGCGCAGCGCGCCAGCACCGCCGGATCCGGGATGCCGGGCAGGGCGGCGTCGCGCGGCAGCGCCGCGAGGCGCGCGTCGAGGTCGGGGAGCGCGGGCGGAAAGGGGGGCGCCGGCACCGCGTTCACGACCACGCGGTCCACGGCGATCCCGACTCCTTCGCGCACCCGCTGCACGAGCTCGGCGGTCTCGCGCGCGGGCAGCTCCTCGGGGAGGGCGACGGGGAGGAGCAGCGTGTCGCGCGGGTCCTTCAGCATCGCCTCCACGGCGCCGGCGTGGCGCCGCAGCGGCCCGGCGCGCACCGCGGAGACGACGACGCGCGGCACGTCGAGGAACGTGAGCCCGTGCCCCGTCGCCGGCGCGTCGACGATCAGGAGATCGTGCAGCGGCCCGCCGCGCGCGTCCTTCTGCTGCTCGAGGTGCCAGACCTTCCCGAGCGTGATGAGCTCGCGCCAGCCGGGCGCGGCGTCCATGAGCTGACGGAAGCCGCGGTTGCGCAGCACGCGCGACACGACGCCCGGGACCCGGAGCTGGATTCGCAGGTACTCGGCCAGCGCCTCGTACGGGTCGCTCCGCATCGACCGCAGCCCGCCTTCGTACGTGCGCCCCGCGTAGCCGGCCGGCCGCGCGTCGTGGGAGAGGAGGCGCGGCAGGTTCTCGTCGCGGCCGGTCTCCACGAGGAGGGCGCGGCGGCCGGCGCGCGTCGCTGCGAACCCGAGGGCGGCCACGACGCTCGTCTTCCCGGTCCCGCCCTTCCCGGTGACCACGACGAGGCGGCGCTCGAGGAGCGGAGAGAGCGAGCGGCTCGACCGGCGGGCGGCGGCAGCGGGCACGGCGACGACCCCGCGGGCGAAGGCCCCCGGCCGCCCGGTGCGGCGCCGCGCCTCAAGCGGGCATCGGGCGCATCCGACATACCGGGGGCGGGCTTGGTTCCCCGTCAGCCTAGCGAAGCGCCACGGAGAGCCCGGTTGGTCATCGTCTGCCAGAAGTGCCGGACGCGCTTCCAGCTGGACGACGCGCGCATCCCGGCGAAGGGCGCCCGCGTGCGCTGCTCGCGCTGCAAGCACGCGTTCGTCGTCGTGCCGCCCGGCACGCACGACCAGACCGTCCACCGGCTGGCGGCCGAGGCGGCCACGACGGGGCAGCCGTCGGCGCCCGAGCCGACGCGCGATCTCTCCGAGCCGCGCGAAGGGGGCGCCGCCGACGCCCCGAGCGAGGAGCCCGAGGACGACTGGCAGTTCAACATCGAGCCGCCGGGCGGCTCCGCCGCGTCCGCCGCGCCGGCCGCCCGCGCGGAGGCGCCGGCCGGGCGTGCGCCCGCGGCGGCGCCGGCCCGGAAGACGGAGACGGCCGAGCTCTCCGACGACGCGGCGCGCAGCCTCTTCGAGCTCGGTGGGCTGCGCGAGGCCGAGCCGCAGGTCCTCGAGGGCGAGATCACGGACTCCGATCCGACGCCGTTCGGTGACGGGAGCGCCGACCTGCGCGCGCCCGCCGAATCCGCCGGTGCGCCCGGCGAGGGCGGCGGCGCGGCCGGCGGCCCGCGGCGTCCGGAGAGCGCGGTCGCGAGCTGGGAGCTCGATCCGAGCGAGGCCGCCGTGCCGCGCCCGGCGCCTGCGGCGGGCGCGCCGTCCCGCCCCGCGGCCGCGCGTGCGGCCCGGCGCCGCGTCCAGGAGAGCACGGCCCCGGAGCCGGCGCAGGTCGCCGCCGCGGCGCCGCCTGCGCATGCCGTCCGGCCGCCGCTCGCGCCCGCGTCCTTCGCGGCGATCGCCGCCGGCGCGGTCGGCTGGGCGGTCGTCGCGCTCCTCTTCGGCGCCGGCCTCGTGGGCGCGGCGCGCTCGGCGTCCACCGCGCCCGCGCTGCCCGACGCGCGCATCGGGAGCCTCGAGCTGCGCGGCGTGCGCGCGCGCCATCTCGACAACTACTTCGCCGGCCCGTTGCTCGTGGTGGCGGCAGAGATCCACAACCCCGGTCCGGAGCCGCGCTTCCTGGGCGGCATGCCGCGGATGGAGCTCACCGGGCCGGACGGGACGGCCGCCGCCACCGCCTGGCTCGGAAGCGCGCTCCACGACGCCGCGCTACGCGAGCGCGAGCCGCGCGAGCTGGCCGCGGTGCTGGAGCAGTCCGCGCGGCAGCTCGCGGGGCGGCCGGTGCGCCCGGGCGAGACGCTCGCGGTCCACGCCCTCTTCGAGACGCCGCCCTCTGCGACCGGGATTCGCGCGGGGGTCGCGGCCCTGAAGCCGCCGCCCTCGGCCGTCGCGCCCGCCTCGCAGGCCGCGCTCGCCGCACCGGACGCCGCACCGCCGGCTGCGGATGCGGCGCCGGCGCCGCCGCACGCCGCACCCGCCGCGGCGCCGGACGCCGCAGCCATGGCGCCGAGCGATGCGCCCGCGGGGGAAGCGGGCGGCGCGGCTCCCGAGGGAACCTCGCCGGGACCGGGCGAGGGAGGCGCCGCCTCGGGGCTCGACGCCGCGCCGGGGGCCCCCTAGGACGAGGACGCCTCCCCCTCGCTCACCTTCTTCTTCTCGGGCGTCACGTCGATCTCGTCCTTGCCGCTCACGCCCGCCTTGAAGTTCTTGATCGCCTTGCCGAGCCCGGACCCGATCTCCGGCAGGCGGCGCGCCCCGAAGATGAGGACGCAGATCGCGAGGACGACGAGGAGCTCTTGCATCCCGATGCCGAACATCACGAGTCCCCCGAGACGGATGGTCCCTGCGCTTCGCGGGGCGGTCAACTCCTCCGTCGGCGCGCCGGCTCCCGGGCCTGAGGCCGGGCGTTAGACTGCCGGCCCGTGGCCATCTTCAAGGCGTACGACGTGCGGGGCGTGGTCCCCGACGAGCTCACCCCGGACGACGCGGCGCGGATCGGCGGCGCCGTGGCCCGCTTCCTCCGCGGCGCGCCGGTCGCCGTCGGACGCGACGCGCGCGCGCACTCGCCCGCGCTGCGCGAGGCGCTCGTCGAGGGGCTGCGGCGCGCCGGCGCCGACGTCGTGGACCTCGGCCTCGTCGCGACCCCGATGCTCTACTTCGCGGTCGACCGGCTCCGCCTCGGCGGCGGGGTGATGGTGACGGCCTCGCACAACCCGGCCCGCTACAACGGCTTCAAGATCTGCGGCCCGAACGCGGTGCCGGTCGGCGAGGCGAGCGGCCTGCGCGAGATCGAGCGGCTGGCGGCTGCGCCGGCGCCGGCCGCGGCCCGGGCGGGCGCGCTCCGGCACGAGGACGTGCGCGACGCCTACGTCGAGCACCTGCTCGCCGTGACGCCCGAGCGCCCCGCGCTGCGCGTCGCGATCGACTGCGGCAACGGCATGGCCGGCGTCGGGCTGGACCCGCTCGTCGCGCGGCTCCCGCTCACGGTGGAGCGGCTCTACTTCGAGCCGGACGGACGCTTCCCGAACCACCCGGCGGACCCGCTCGTCGTCGACAACCTCGCGGACGTGCGCCGCGCGGTGCGGCGCACGGGCGCGGACCTCGGCGTCGCGCTAGACGGCGACGGCGACCGCGCCGTGTTCGTGGACGAGCGCGGCGAGCCGGTGGCCTCCGACCTCGTGACCGCGCTCCTCGCGCGCGCGCTCCTCGCGCGCCACCCGGGCGCCAAGATCCTCTACGACCTGCGCTCGAGCCGCGCGGTGGCCGAGGAGATCCGCGCGGCGGGCGGCCGCCCCGAGATGTGCCGCGTCGGTCACTCCTTCGTGAAGGCGCAGATGCGCGCCGGCGGGGCGCTCTTCGCAGGCGAGCTCTCCGGCCACTTCTACTTCCGCTTCTCCGAGACGCTCGTCGCGGACGACGGCAGCGCCGCGCTGATGGCGCTGCTCGACGTCCTCGCGCGCGAGAAGCGGCCGCTCTCGGAGCTGGTGGCCCCGCTCCAGCGCTACGCGGCGAGCGGCGAGATCAGCCGCCGCGTCGCGGACCCGGCCGCGCTCCTCGCGGAGGTCGAGGCGGAGCACGGCGCGGCGCTGCGCATCTCGCACCTCGACGGGCTCCTCGTCGAGTACGCGGACTGGTGGTTCAACCTGCGCCCGTCGAACACCGAGCCCGTGCTGCGGCTCAACCTCGAGGCGAGCGATCCGGCGCGCATGGCGGCGGAGCGCGACCGCCTCGTCGCGCGCATGGACGCCGCCGCCGCCTAGCCTGCAGCGGGCGCGCCGGCTACGACGCCGCCGCCTGCCCGCCGGCGCGCGCGAGCTCCTTCTCGATCACCTCGACGAACTCCTCGACGCTGCGCGCGCCGGAGAGCGGGATGCCGTTCACGAAGAACGCCGGCGTGCCCGAGACGCGCGCCTCGCGGCCCTCCGCCACGTCCGCGTCGACGCGCGCGCGGTAGCGGCGCTCCTGCACGCACGCGTCGTAGCGGGCGAGATCGAGGCCCGCCTTCTCCGCGACGCCGCGCAGCGTCTCCGCGCCGAGCTTCTCCGACGCCTGGAAGACGAGGTCGTGGTACTGCCAGAACTTCCCCTGCTCCTCGGCGCACAGCGACGCCTCCGCGGCGCCGCGCGCGTTCGGGTGGATGCTGTCGAGCGGGAAGTGCCGGTAGACGAAGCGCACCCGCTCCGGGTAGCGCTTCACGATCTCGTTCACCGTGGGGTGCGCGCGCTTGCAGAATGGGCACTCGTAGTCGCTGAACTCGACGATCGTGACCGGCGCGTCCGCGGGCCCGAGGGCCGGGCCGTCGGCGGCGACCTCGACGCGCGGCGGCTCGAGCGCGACCTCGACCTTCGCCTTCTCGCGCAGCGACTGGACGAACTGCTCGCGCGCCTGACCCTCCGACTGCGCCTCGAGGCGCGCGCGGATCTGGTCCGCGTAGGTCTCGACCTTGGCGTCGGCGCCGAGCCGGCCCTTCACGTGGTCGAAGAAGCGCTGCACGTCGGCCTGCTCCACGGGCGCCGCCTTGCGCGCCTCGAGCTCGAGCAGGTCCTCGGCCGACATGCCCCGCGCCTTCGCCTCGGCCTCGACGAGGCGCTCGTCGATCCACGCCTCGAGCGTCTGGCTGCGCACCTCGTAGACCTTCGCGGGGTCGCCGTCCTCGGTCGCCTGGCGGTAGAGCTCCTCGCGCACGCGCTGGTCGAGCTCTCCGACGGTGATCGTCTCGCCCGCGAAGCGGGCCGCGACGTCGCTCGAGCCGGCCTTGCCGGCGTCGGTCCCCGCGCCGCGGTCGCGGGGCTCGCAGGCCAGGGCGAGGAGCGACGCCAGCGCGGCGGCGATCCCGAGGCGGACGGAAGGCGGCATGGAACCCCCTGATCCGGCGGCGGGGCCGGATTCGCGGATCGGTAGCATACGGCTCGAGGCGGGGCCCGGAGACGCCGCCGGCGCGCCGGCGTGCGCAGCCGGCTCGGCCGCCGCGCTCAGCGAGCCGACCCGACCCGCGGCCCGGCACGGGCTCCACCCGCGAGACGGGCGACGCGCGCGCGACGCCGCGGCCGTGCCGGCTCAGCCGGACGGCGCCAGGTGGGGCGCGAGGAAGGTCCACATCGCCTTCAGCGCGCGGCCCGGGAGCTCCGCGTGGCCGCAGTCGAACCAGAGCACCTGCTTCGGGTCCGCGGCGGCGGCGTGGAGCGCCTCGGCGCGCGCGCGCGGGATGCGGGCGTCGCGCGTCGCGTTCACGAAGAGGACGGGGCGGGGCGCGAAGCGCGCGATGTGGCGCGCGGGATCGATCGCGGCCGGCCCGAAGCCCGCGCCCCCGACCGCGAGCGCGGCCGCGCGCAGGCGGGGCTCGGCGGCGCAGAAGAGGGCGCCGAGCAGCGTCCCGAGGCTGAAGCCGGCGTAGACGCTGCGCGCGGCGTCCACCTCGGGGTGCTCGGCGAGCGCGTCGAGCGCGCGGCGCAGGTCGAGCACGGCCTGCGCGGCGAAGTCGACGGCGAGGGGCGCCACGCCGTCCGCCTCGCCGAGGAGGGCGGCGAGGAGCGGCTCCGACAGCTTCGCGCTGCGGCGCTCGCCGTGGAGCGGGAAGTCGATCGAGGCGACCGCCGCGCCGGCCCGCACCCAGGGGCCCGCGACCGCGTCCATGTACGGCGCGTCGTGCGCGCCGCCGGCCCCGTGCCCCACGAGGGCGAGCGGGCGCCGTCCGCCCGCGGCACGCGGCAGCAGGAGCCGGCCGTTCACGCGGTCGCCGCGGCTCGTGTACTCGAAGCGCACGCAGCGCACGTCCGCCAGCGCGGCCGGCGACGGGCGCTCGAAGAAGAGCGCCGAGAGCGGCTCGTCGGGATCGCCTCGCAGCGGGAGCGCGGCCGTCACGGCGCGGGAAGCTAGCGCGCCAGCAGCGCCCTCCGCGCCCGGTACAAGTGCGACTTCACCGCGTCGGCGCTCTTGCGCGTGTCGCGGGCGATCTCCTCGATCGAGCGGTGCTCGAGATGGTGCAGCTGGAAGAGCTGCCATTGCTCCGGGCTCAGGTCGCGGTGGATCGCCTGCTCGAGCCGCTCCAGGCGCTCGTTGAACTCGTACACCTGGTGCGGATCGGGCTCGCGCGACGACGCCCACGGATCCACGCCGTCCGGCTCGTCCTCGCCCAACGGGACGGCCTCGACGCGCCGGCGCTTGAAGCGCGACGCGATCGTCCGCCGCGTCACGCCGAACACCCAGGCGGCGAACGGCGCGTCGCCGCGGAAGCCCTCGATGGAGGCGAACAAGTGGAAGAACACTTCCTGCACCGTCTCCTCGACATCGGCGCGGTTGTTGAGCCGGCGGTCGACGAAGCGGTAGACGCGCGGGAAGTAGCGAGCGTACAAGAGGTCGAACGCGGAGCGGTCCCCGCGGCGCACGCGCGCGACGAGCTGTTCGTCGCCGGGCGGCAGGGAGGCCTCGACGATCCCAGGAGCAGCCATGACACCTTTCCTTCCCAAGCCCGACCGGGGTGCGGTGCGGGCACCCGGCCCCGGGAGGGAAGTGGCCGCCAGGGGTGGCGTGGTGTCAGAAAACGTCACCGGGTGACGTATTTCGTCCCCTCGGGTGCCGCCGCGCGCAGGCGCGTCGCGGACGCGCCGCCGTCGAAGCGCGCGGCGCTGTGCCGCACGCGGCCCGAACGTGCGTCAGCGGCGCGGAGCGAGGCGCGGCGCGCGGCGCGGGAGGCCGAGCTCCTCGTCGCGTAGCCCGCTGCGGAAGCCGGGGCCGGCGGGCGGGGGCTCTTCTTCCTCCTCCTCCGCGGCGCGCGCGGCCGGCGTATCGGGCGGCGCGGGCGGGATCGCCGCCGCGCGCGGAGGGCCCGCCGCGTCCAGCGCCGCGCGCGGCGGCGTCCCGAGGTCCGCGCCCACGGCAAGCGACGCGCCGTCGTGGAGCGCCGGCCTCGCCGTCTCGGCGGCGAGCGGCTCGAGCAGGAGGAGCGAGCGTCCGTCGACTTCGAGCGCGAGGACGCGGGCGAGCGCGACGCCGTGCGCGGCCGCCGCCGCGCGGGTGCGCGCGTCGAACCCCGGCGCGACGAGCAGGCCGCGCGCTCCGCGCGCGGGCGCGAGGCCGAGGTGCGGCGCGAGGCGCCGCCAGTCGTGCAGGCGCGGCCCCAGCCACGCGCACTGGGCGAGGACGTCCGCGAGCGCGGCGAGCGTGGCGTCCGCTGCCGCGGCGCGCACGACCACCGCGGCCCCGTCCGCGTCGCGCGCGACGAGGTCGATCTCGGCGTCGAGCCCGAGCACGCGCTCGGCGAGGGGCGCGAGCGGGGACGGGAGCGAGGCGACCAGGTCGGGCAGCGCCTCCGCGACGCGCTCGAGGTCGACGGCCGCCGCGAGGCGCGCGCTCACGCCGCCGCCGCGCACGCGCGCGCGTCCTCGAGGAGGAGGCGCGCGACGTCGGCGAGCGCGCGCGCGGCGCGCGACTGGGGCCGCGCCAGGCCGACGGCGCGGCCCTCCGCGAGCCCGCGGTAGACGTCGAGGTCGTCGAGCAGCAGCCCGTAGCTCCAGAGGCCGCCGCGCACGCGCGCCGCGCAGCGCAGCGCGAGCGCCTCGTACGCGGCGCGCGCCTCGGCCACGCTCTCGACACCATGGAGCGTCGCGCCGACGCGCGCGCCGGGCGCCGCCGCCGCGACCCTCGCCGCGAGCGTGGCCGCGGCGTCGAGCGCGTCCGGCTCGGGCGTCGCGAAGAGGAGCGTCCAGCCGAGCAGGGGCGCGGGCGCGCCCGCGCCGATCCAGGCGGGCGGGACGAGCGCCAGCACGGGGCCGCGGCGCGGCTCGCGGCGCAGCGCCAGCGCCGCGTCCGCGAGCGCGACGGGGTCGGCCGCCGGCACGCGCAACACCTCGGGCGCGAGAGCGCCGCCGGGCGGGGGATCCGGGGCGAGCTCGCGCGCGAGCGCCGCGGCCGGGAGCGCGACCGCGGGCCGCGCGCCCGCCCGCGCCAGCTCGACCGCGAGCTGCCAGACGAAGGCGGCGCGCAGGGCGTCGCCGTCCGCCAGCGGGACGGCGAGGAGCGGCACGGCCGGCCCGGCGTCGCGGGGCGCCTCGTCGAGGAAGTAGTGGAGGACGTCGGCGAGCGCGCGCGCCACGGCTCAGCGCAGCGCGAGCACCGCGGCGGCCGCGGGCTCCGGCCGCGCCGGCGCCGCGGCGCGCCGCTCGGGCGCCGGCAGCTCGGGCGCGGAAGCCGCCACCTCGGCCGCGAGCGCGGCGTAGTCGAGCGCTCCGTTCGAGCCGCGCGCGAAGCGGCAGACGGGGACCCCCGCGCGCGACGCCTCCCGGAGCTTCACGCTCGAGCGGATCACCGTGTCGAGGCAGAGCTCGCCGAAGCGCTCCCGGATCACGCCGAGGGTCTCGCGCGCGTAGCGCGTGCGCCCGTCGAAGAGGGTCGGGACGATGCGCACCGTGGGATCGCAGCCGATCCGGTCGGCGAGGAGCGCGAGCGTCTCGAGCAGCTTCTCGACCCCGTGCATCGCGAAGGCGCTGGTCTCGAGCGGGACCAGCACCTCGCCCGCGGCGCGCAGCGCGTTGAACGTGAGGATTCCGACGTGCGGGGGGCAGTCCACGAGCGCGAAGTCGAAGCGATCGGCGACGGTGGCGAGCGCCTGCGCGAGGCGGGCGGTGCGGCCGGGCCCCTCGAGCGCGAGCTTCTGCTCGAGCGCCGAGAGCGCGATGCCCGAGGGGGCCACGGCGAGCCGCGCGCCGGCCGGACGGAGCACCGCCTCGAGGCGCGCCGCCCCGTCCGGATCCGCGAGCACCTCGTACAGGTTCTCGTCCAGGCGCTCGGGGTCCACGCCGAGGGCGATCGTGGCGTGCGCCTGCGGATCCATGTCGACGACGAGGACCCGCGCCCCGAGCGCCTCGAGGCAGCCGCCCAGGTTCACGGTGGTCGTCGTCTTCCCGCAGCCGCCCTTCTGATTGACGATCGCGATGGTGCGCATGACCGGCCCCCCTCCCGCGGCCTCGACGCGCGGGAGGCCCCCCCTCCCGCGGCCCTCGCGGCCGCGCGCTCTGCCGGCGCGCCGGTCCGGGGTGCTGCCACCCTCAGACGCCGCGTGTGCTCCGCTCCCGGAAGGCGGCGACCTCCTGCTGGAGTCGGGCCACCTCGAAGACCCACTCCTGCCCGGACACCGCCTCGAAGGCGCTCCCGTCCCGCAGAACCAGCACCACGTCGCCCGTCGCGACGAGGACCAGCTCCGCCAGCGGGTGCGCCACGCTCGGGAGGATCTGCTCCAGGGCCCCGATGCTCTTCCGGATCCGCTGGACCGAGACGCCGGCGTCGATCAATCGCTTCGCGGCCTTGAGCGCCACGAGGTCGCGAAAGGTGTAACGGTGGTGGCCGCCGCGTGTGCGGTGGGACGGGTGCACGAGGTCCGTCTTCGCCCAGTACTGGAGCTGGCGGCGCGTGACACCCAGGATCTGCGCCACGTCGCGCGCCGGGAAGAGCTCGCCGGGCTCGCCCCGCGCCGCCGGCCGGGCGGCGCCGCGCCGCGCGGCGCGGGCGGGCGCCGCCTTGCGGGCCTTCGCCGGCCTCGCGCTCACCGGGCTCCTCGCCGCGTCCCGCGCACCCCCACCTCCGTCGCGGATGTGTGCAGTGAACCGCACGCCATGCCCGCGAGTCAACTCAAAAAAACATTGATCTTGTCGTATTCGCCCCCATCGCTTCCCCGCGGGGTGTCGGGTACCGTCTCGGCATGGAAGGCGAGCCCCGGGAACGCGAGCCGCGAGGAGAGGAGCCGGGCGAGGCCCTGCCGGGCGAAGGCGAGTCGGGGGCGCGCGACGCGTCGGGCGCGCCGCGCGCCTCCGGAAAGACCTGGGTCGTGGACGGCCCGGACCGGCGGCCCTTCATGCGCGGCATCATGGTGCACTCGCTCCAGTCGCGCGGGCTCTCGTTCGAGGAGGCCTACGCGGTGGCGTCGGCCGTGCGCGAGCGCCTGCGCGCCCGCCCCGAGGTGACGCGCCAGGAGCTGCGGGCGCTCGTGGAGGAGGTGGCCGGGCCGGCCGCGCGGAGCGAGGTGCGCCGCGAGCCGGCGCGCGGGAGCGACATCCGCGTCACGGCGCGCGGCCGCGGGACGCCGTTCTCGAAGGGCTTTCTCTCGCAGAGCCTGCTCGCGGCGGCGATCGAGCCGAGCCAGGCGTTCGAGGTCGCGCGCGAGATCGAGGAGGACCTCCTCCGGCGGGGCGTCGAGGAGATCGACCGCCACGAGCTGCGCCGGCTCGCGTACCGCGCCATCCACGAGCGCGTCGGGCCGCAGGCCGCCGAGCGCTACCTCGTGTGGCGCCGCTACCAGGAGCCGGACAAGCCCGTGATCATCCTGCTCGGCGGGGCCACCGGCGCGGGCAAGACCGCGCTCGCCCAGGAGGTCGCCCATCGGCTCGGCATCGCGGGCCTGGTCTCGACGGACGCGATCCGCCAGATCATGCGCCTCATGCTGTCCAAGGACCTCGCCCCCGCGATCCACGCGTCCTCCTACGACGCGTGGCGCCACCTGCCCGACCTCGCGACGAGAGACGACCCGGTCGTGGAGGGCTTCCGCGCGATGGCGACGACCGTCTCCGTCGGCGTCCGGGCGCTCCTCGACCGCGCGGTCGCCGAGAACGCGAGCCTCATCGTCGACGGCGTCTCGCTCGTCCCGGGCATGCTCGACCTCAGGAGCTACGAGGACCGCGCGCACGTGATCTTCCTCATCGTCGCGACGCTCCATCCCGACGCCTTCGCGTCGCGCTTCGCCCAGCGCGCGCGCACGGCCGCGGAGCGCCGGCCGCACCGATACGTCGAGAACCTCGACGCGATCCTGCGGATCCAGGACTATCTGCTCGAGCTCGCCGAGCAGCACGGCGTCCCGATCGTCGACAACGTCTCCTTCGACCACTCGGTGACCTCCATCATCCGCCACGTGACGGAGACCCTGCGCAAGAAGGGCGACTTCGATGCCGCGGCGCTCCTGTAGCGCGCTCGCGCTGGCGCTGGCCCTGGCCGCGGGCTGCGCCGGTCTCACGCCGCGCGAGGAGGTCGTGCTCGGCGCCCGCATGCACGAGCGCATCCGCTGGGAGCGGCCGCTGCTCGAGGACCGCGTGGTGACGCAGTACCTCGAGGCGATCGCCCGGGACGTCCTGCGCGCCGCGCCGGACGAGGCGTTCGGCTACCGCTTCTCGGTGATCGTGGACGACGAGATCAACGCGTTCGCGGGCCCGGGTGGCTACGTGTACGTGAACACGGGGACGATCCTGCGCGCGCGCGACGTCTCGGAGCTCGCCGGGGTGCTCGCCCACGAGATCGGCCACGTCGAGCGCCGCCACGTCTCGCAGAACGTCGCGCGCCAGCGCGCGGCGGGCGTCGCCCGGCAGGTCGGCGTGGTCGCCGCCGGGGTCGCCGCCGGCCCGGCCGCGGCGAGCGCGGCCAGCGTCCTCGGCGGCGTCGCGGGCCTCGCCGCCCTCAACTCCTTCGGCCGCGAGGCCGAGCGCGAGGCCGACGCCTTCGCCGTCGAGATCCTGCCGCGCGCGGGGTACGATCCCGAAGGCTTGCTCACCTTCTTCGAGACGCTCGAGGCCGAGACGCGGGGCGCCCCGCCGGCGTTCCTCTCGAGCCATCCGGCGACCGCCGAGCGCATCGCGCAGGCGCGCCGGCTCGTGGAGGCGGCGCGCGGGCGCGACGGACTGCGCCGGGACGACGGCGGGAAGCTCGAGATCATCCAGCGCCGGATCCGGCTGCTCACGGACCCGGCGCCGCGGGCCGGCCGCTGACGCGCGCGGCCGAGGAGGCGGCGTGAGCCCGCAACCCGAGGCGAGGACGCTCCGCGCGCTGCGCGCGGCGGGCTGGACCCCGCGCACCGTCCGCGAGGAGATCCGCGCGAACCTCCTGCGCAAGCTCGCGGCGCGCGAGCCCCTCTTCCCCGGCATCCTCGGCTACGACGAGACGGTGATCCCGGCGACCGAGAACGCGCTCCTCTGCGGCCACGACCTCATCTTCCTCGGCGAGCGCGGCCAGGCGAAGTCGCGCATGATCCGCGCGCTCGTCGGCCTCCTCGACGAGTGGATCCCCGAGGTCGCCGGGAGCGAGATCCACGACGACCCGTTCGCGCCGGTCTCCGCCCATGCGAAGGCGCGCCTCGCGCAGGAGGGCGAGGACACCGAGATCGCGTGGGTGCACCGCGAGGAGCGCTACGTCGAGAAGCTCGCCACGCCCGACGTCTCGATCGCGGATCTGATCGGCGACGTCGACCCGGTGAAGGTGGCCGCGGGCCGCTCGCTCTCCGACGAGCTCACCATCCACTTCGGCCTCCTTCCGCGCACGAACCGCGGGATCTTCTGCATCAACGAGCTGCCGGACCTCACCGAGAAGGTCCAGGTGGGCCTCTTCAACGTGATGCAGGAGCGCGACGTCCAGGTGAAGGGCTACCGCGTGCGCCTCCCGCTCGACGTGGTCGTCGTGGCGAGCGCGAACCCCGAGGACTACACGAGCCGCGGCCGCATCATCACGCCGCTCAAGGACCGCTACGCGGCGCAGATCCGCACGCACTACCCGAAGACGCGCGAGCTCGAGATCCAGGTCATGCGCCAGGAGGCGCGCGTGCCGCGCGCCGACGGCGTCGAGGCGTACGTGCCCCGCTTCGCCGAGGAGATCGCCGCGGAGCTCACGCTCCAGGCGCGCGGCAGCCCCGACGTGAACCAGACGTCCGGCGTCTCGGTGCGGATGACGATCGCGAACTACGAGACGCTGGTCGCGAACGCGCTGCGCCGGGCGCTCCGCTGCGGCGAGCGCGAGGCGGTGCCGCGCATCTCGGACCTCGACGCGCTCGTGCAGTCCACGGCGGGCAAGCTCGAGCTCGAGTACGCGGGCGAGGCGCGCAGCGAGGGCGACGTCGTGCGCGACCTCATGAAGCGCGCCGTCCGCGTCGTGTTCGACGCCTGGGTGCCGGTCGAGGCCGTCGCGGGCGTGGCCGAGGCGTTCCAGCAGGGCTGGGTGGTGGAGGTGTCCTCCGCGATGCCGTCGGCCGAGTACCTGGAAGGCCTCGACGAGATCCGCGGGCTGCGCGACGTCGCGGCCCGGCTCGCCGAGGGCGATTCGCCCGCGCGGATCGCGGCCGGCATCGAGTTCGTGTTGGAGGGCCTCCACCTGCGCAACCGGCTCAACAAGACGTCGAGCGAGGCGGGCGCGCGCTACGCACGCGCATGAAGCTCCACCGCTACAGCCGCTGGGACGGGACGCAGGAGGAGTTCTCGCTCGACGCGAGGCGCGCGCTCGACGCGCTCTCGGAGCTCCTGATGGACGGGCTCGACGTCGACGAGGCGCTCGCCTGGATGCGGCAGCACGGCTTCGAGCTCGCCGGCCTCGACATGCGGGTCATGGGCGTCTCGGAGGTCATCGAGGAGCTGCGCCGCGAGATCCGCGCGCTCGAGGAGCGCTACCGGCTCGACCGGTCGACCGACGAGCTCGCGCGCCGGCTCGACGAGATCCTCGACCGCGAGGAGCGCGCGCTGCGCGCGGCGCACGGCGTCGAGTCCGCGCGGCTCAACGACTTCCTCGCGCGCCGCCACGGCGACGCCCGCGCGCTGTCCGAGCGGATCGAGGCGCTGCGCGACCACGAGTTCGAGGACGAGGACGCCGAGTCCGATTTCCGCGAGCTCCTCGCCGAGCTGGACCGCCTGCGCGAGCTCGAGCGCTTCCGGCGCGAGCGCGGCGCGCGCTTCCGGGGCGCCGAGGCCGCCGACTACGAGACGGCGCAGGCCGTGCGCGAGCGCATCGAGGCGCTGGAGCGGCTCGCGCGCGACCTCGCGGAGGGAAACCTCGAGACGCTCTCGCCCGAGGCGCTGCGCGAGCTGCTCTCGGAGGGCGCGCTGCGCTCCCTGCTCGTGATCCGCGACCTCGACCGCACGCTGCGCGACGCCGGCTACCTGCGGGCGGGCGAGTCGGGCGACGAGCTCACCCCGCGCGCCATCCGGCGGATCGGCGCGCAGGCGCTCGCCTCGGTCTACGGCGCGCTGCGGAAGGGGCGCCCGGGCGGCCACGCGACGGTGCGGCGGGGCGTCGCGCTGCCGCGCCCGGACGAGAGCCGGCCGTTCGAGTTCGGCGACGCGTTCGACCTCGACGTCGTCCGCACGCTCATGAACGGGGTGCGCAGGGCGGGCTCGCGCCCGGGGGAGCGGGGCGACGGCGGGGGGGCGGGCGGCATCGCGCTCGAGGTGGCGGACTTCGAAGTGCGCGAGTGCGACTACAGCACGCAGACGACGACCGTGATGCTGCTCGACATGAGCTGGTCGATGTCGTGGGCGGGCCGCTTCCCGGCGGCGAAGCGCGTCGCGCTCGCGATGGACCACCTGATCCGCACGCGCTACCCGCGCGACGTCTTCCACGTGGTCGGCTTCTCGACGCGCGCGCGCGAGCTTCCGGTGCGCGACCTCCCGCTCGCGACGTGGGACATGGGCGACCCGTTCACGAACCTGCAAGAGGGCCTCCAGCTCGCCGAGCGGCTCATCGAGCGCCATCCGAGCCCGAGTCCCCAGATCCTCGTGATCACGGACGGCCAGCCGACCGCCTACTTTCTCGGGCGCGAGCTGCACGTCGAGTGGCCGATGGGCTTCGGCGGGATCTCCCCCCACGCCGTGGCCGAGACGCTGAAGACGGTGCGCCGCGTGACCCGCCGCGGGATCACCATCAACACGTTCATGCTCGACGACGCTCCCGAGCTGGTGGGCTTCGTGGAGCGGATGACCGAGATCAACCGCGGCCGCGCGTTCTTCACCTCGCCGCGGCAGCTCGGGACGTTCCTCATGGTCGACTTCGTCGCGCGCCGGCGCACCCATCGCCGTTGAGCGCGACGCCGCTCCAGCGCCTCGGCCGGAGCGCGCGCGAGGGTGCCGCCCTCGCGCTGCGACGCCTCGTCGCGCCGTTCGCGCTGCCGCGCGGGCGCCCGTTCTGGCTGCGCGCGCGGCTCGCGGCGCCGGTGCCCGAGGCGGCGCGCCGCTCGCTCGTGCCCGGGCGCGCGACGCCGCTTCCGCTGCTCGCAGTGCTCGAGGCGCTCGCCGCGGCGGCGCGCGATCCCCGCGTCGAGGGTGTCCTCGTCACCCTGCGCGGCGCGCCCGTCTCGCTCGCGCGCGGCGCCGCCGTCCGGCGCGCGCTCGCGTCCGTGCGCGCCGCCGGGAAGCCGGTCGTCGTCTGGGCGGAGCGGCTCGGGAGCGAGTCGCTCTACCTCGCCTCCGCCGCGACCCGCGTCTTCGTGCCCGAGGCGGGGAGCGTCGCGCTCCTGGGCCTGCGGCTCGAGAGCTTCTTCGTGCGCGACCTGCTCGACCGAATCGGGGTGCGCGCCGACGTGGTACGGGTCGGCGAGTACAAGTCGGCGGCCGAGGGCCTGGTGCGGCGCGGCCTCTCCGACGCCCACCGCGAGCAGCTCGAGGCGCTCGCCGAGGACCTCTTCGCCGTCCTCGTGGAGGGGATCGCCGAGGGCCGCGCCCTCTCGCCCGAGCGGGTGCGGTCGCTCGTCGACGCCGGGCCGCACCGCCCGCGCGCCGCGTGCGAGGCGGGGCTCGTCGACGCCTGCCTCTTCCCGGACGAGGTGGAGGCCGAGCTGGCGCGCCTGGCCGGGCGCGCGCCGCTCCCGGGCGCCGAGCCCGACGTCGCGCTCGTCGAGCTGGCCTCCTACCACGCGCTGCGCGCGCGCCCGGGCGCGCTGCGCGCCCCGTTCGCCGCGGCTCCGCGGCTCGCGTACGTCGTCGCCGCGGGCGCGATCCGGACCGGGACCGGCACGGCGGGCGTCGCGAGCGATCCCTACCGCGCGCTCCTGCGCCGGCTCGAGCGCGACGATGCGGTGCGCGGCGTCGTGCTCCGCATCGACAGCCCGGGCGGCGACGCGCTGGCCTCGGACCTCCTCTGGCGCGCGGTGCGCAGGCTCGCCGACGCGAAGCCCGTGGTCGCGAGCCTCGGCGACGTGGCCGCGTCCGGAGGCTATTACGTGGCGGCGGGCGCGCACGCGATCCACGCGGAGGACGCCACGCTGACCGGCTCGATCGGCGTCGTCGGCGGAAAGCTCGACCTCGAAGCGCTCTACCAGCGCGTAGGCGTGGCGCAGGAGGGCGTCGAGCGGGGGGCGCGCGCGGGCCTCCTCTCGCCCGCGCGTCCGCTCACGCCCGAGGAGCGCAGCGCCGTGCGGGGCGAGCTGCGGGCGGTGTACGAGCTCTTCCTCGAGCGCGTCGCCGAGGGCCGCGGGCTCTCGCGCGACGCCGTCCACGCGGTCGCGCGCGGCCGCGTCTGGAGCGGGCGCCGGGCGCGCGACGCGCGCCTCGTGGACGCCGCGGGAGGCCCGCTCGAGGCGCTCGCCGACGCGCGCGCGCGCGCAGGCCTCCCGCCCGACGAGCCCCTGCCGGTCGACGTCCTCCCGCGGGCGCCCGCGCTCTCGGGCGCCGCGGGGTGGCTGCTGGGGCGCGCTGCGCCGGGCTGAGGGATGGCGCGTCACCTCAAGTTCGACATCCCCGGCCCGGACCGGCGCGTGGAGTTCGAGACGCTGCGCGAGGACGGGCTCGCCGCCGCGTTCGCGCCCGACGTCCCGCAGCCCGCGCCGCTCGTGGTCGAGATCGGCTTCGGGCGCGGCGAGTTCCTCGCGGCGCTCGCCGCCGCCGCGCCCGCGCAGGCCTTCCTCGGCGTCGAGTACTCCTTCAAGCGCGTGCTGAAGCTGGCGCGCCGGCTCGCGCGCGGGGGGCCGCCGAACGTGCGCCTGCTCCAGGCGCGCGGCGAGGACGCCGTGCGCGAGCTGCTTCCCGAGCGCTCGGTGCGCGCGTTCTGGATCAACTTCCCCGACCCGTGGCCGAAGCTGCGCCACCGGAGGCGCCGGCTGCTCCAGCCCGCGTTCGTGCACGAGCTGGCGCTGAGGCTCGTGCCGGGCGGCGAGCTGCACGTCGCCACGGACGACGCCGACTACGCCGCGCAGATCGACGCGGCGCTCGCGGCGGAGCCGCTTCTCGAGAACGCGCTCGCGCCCGCGCCGTTCGCGCGCGAGGTGCCCGGGCGCCCGATGACCGCGTACGAGCGCGAGTGGCGCGCGGAAGGTCGGCCCCTACACTTCTGGACCTACCGGCGGCGCTGACCGCCGCCAGCTCGCCATGGACGCCCTCGAGGTCAAGGACCATTCGCTTCCGCGGCTGCGCGAGGCCTTCGCGCGGCGCGGGCTTCCGAGCTGGCGCGCCGACCAGCTCGCCGGATGGGTGTACCGCCAGGGCGTCGAGGAGCCGGCGCGGATGACGAACCTGCCGCCGGATCTGCGCGCGCGCGTCGGCGACGAGCTGCGCCTGCGCGCCCTGGAGCTCGTCTCGCTGGAGCGCGCGGCCGACGGGACGCAGAAGGGCGTGCTGCGCGCGCGCGACGGCGCGCTCGTGGAGGCGGTCCTCATCCCGGAGGAGGAGCGCACGACCCTGTGCGTCTCTACGCAGGTGGGCTGCCCGCTCGCGTGCTCGTTCTGCGCCACGGGCGCCCTCGGCTTCACGCGCAACCTGCGGGCGGCGGAAATCGTGGACCAGGTCTCGCTCCTGCGGGCGGAGCTCCCCCCCGGCCGGACGCTCACGAACGTCGTCTTCATGGGAATGGGCGAGCCGCTCCTCAACCTGCCGGCGGTAGTCGAGGCGGTGCGCCTCCTGGTCGACCCGAAGGCGTTCGGCTTCGCGCCGCGCCGGGTCACCGTGTCGACCGCGGGGGTCGTGCCGCGCATCCCGGACCTCCTGCGCGCGGTGCCGGTGAACCTCGCCGTGTCGCTGCACGCGACGACCGACGCCGTGCGCGACGAGCTCGTGCCGCTCAACCGGCGCTTTCCGCTCGCCGTCCTGCTCGGCGCGCTGCGCGAGCTGCCGGAGGTCTCGCGCCGGCGACCCGTGTTCTTCGAGTACACGCTGCTCGAGGGCGTGAACGACTCCGAGGCGGACGCGGCGCGCCTCGTGTCGCTCCTCACGGGAATCCCGTCGAAGGTGAACGTGATTCCGATGAACCCGCACCCGGACGCGCCGTATCGCGCGCCCGCGCCGGAGGCGATCGACCGCTTCATGGCGGTGCTCGCCCGGGCGCGCCTCACGACGACGCTGCGCCGAAGCCGCGGCGCGGACATCGCCGCCGCCTGCGGGCAGCTCGCGCTGCGCGCGGTGGGCGGGGAGCCCGGCGCCGCAGCCGGGTCCGTGGGAGCGCGCCCGCGGGCGCTGCATGCTCTACGCGATCGGTGACGTCCACGGGGAGCTCGAGCTGCTCGACGAGCTCCTCGAGAAGCTGAGCCCCGGCGAGGGCGACCGCCTCGTGTTCCTGGGGGACTACGTCGACCGCGGCCCCGACCCGCGCGGCGTGGTGGACCGCCTCCTCGCCCTGCGCGAGCGCGTCCCCTGCACGTTCCTGCTCGGGAACCACGAGTCGATGTTCCTCGACTTCCTCGGCTTCCGCGGCGACCGCTACTTCGGGGGCGACGCCTTTCTCACGAACGGGGGCGACCGCACGCTCGCGAGCTACGGCTGGTTCGACGCGCTCCGCACCGGCGAGCCGTTCCGACTGCCCGAGGCGCACCGCCGCTTCTTCGAGGACTGCGTCCTCTGGCACGAGGACGGGGACTACGTGTTCGTGCACGCCGGCCTCGCGGAGGAGACGCTGCGCAGCGGCGACGTCCACTGGGCGCTGCGCCGCTCGCGGCCCGAGGACCTGCTCTGGAACCGCACCACCGGCGACCTGCCCCACAAGCTCGGCGTCACGATCGTCTACGGCCACACGCCGCGGCACGATCTGCAGGTGCGCTGGAACCCGCCCTTCAGCATCGGGATCGACACCGGCGCGGTGTACGGCGGGCCGCTCACCGCGATTCGCCTTCCGGACGAGACGCTGATCCAGACCAGGGCGCGCGGCCGCGTCTGAGACGCGCCGCCGTGTCGCCGGGGGAGACGGCCGTCGCGGGCGCCGCGCGCGGCGCCGGGCGGCGTCAGCCGTCCTGCGGCGGCAGCTGGAGGCGCTGGCCCACGGAGAGCCTGTGGCGGTTGCGCAGGCCGTTCAGGTCCGCGATCGCCGCGGGCGTCACGCCGTGGCGCTGCGCGATCGAGTAGAGCGTGTCGCCCGAGCGCACGGTGTACGTGCGCGGGATGGGCGCCGCGGCGGGCTCGCCCGCGCCGCGCGGGATCCGGAGGCGCTGCCCGGGCCGGAGGCTGCGGGGGTCGCCGATCCCGTTCTCGGCCGCGATCGCGCGCGCGTCGACGCCCGCGCGGCGGGCGATCGCGACGAGCGTGTCGCCGCGCGCCACGGTGACGACCTCGGGCGCGGGCGGCGGGCGCGCGCGCCCCGAGGCGCGCGCGGCGTCCGGCGCATCCGCGGCGGAGGACCCCGGGGACGCGCCGTCGGGAAGCGCCAGCCGCTGGCCGGGCTTCAGCCGCCGCGGATCGCGGATGCCGTTCGCGGCGGCGAGCGCGCGCGCGCCGACCCCTGTGCGCGCGGCGATCGCGTAGAGCGTGTCGCCCGGCTCGACGACGACCCAGGGCGGCGCCGCGGCGGGCGCGGTGGCCCCGTCTCCGTCCCCGCGCCCGTCCGGGCTCGCGCCCCCGTTCGCGCGCAGGCCTCCATTCCCGCTCGCGGCGTGCTCGCGCGCCCCCTGCAACGTCGCGGGCACCGCCTCCGGCGCCGGCGCTTCGGCCGGCCGGGCGAGCGCCGCGACGGGCGCGTCGCCCGCGCGGCCGGGCGCGTCGCCCGCGCTGTCGGGCGCCTCCGCGCGCGCGGGCTGTGAGCCGTCCTCGGGTGCGCCGCCGTCGGGCGGCGCGGCCGTCCCGGCGCCGCGCGCGGCGATCGGGGCGACGGCCGGGGCGGCCTCCGTCGCGGCCGCCGCAGCGGCGCTCGTCGTCGTGCCGGCGGACGTCTCGGCGGCCCCGCCCGCGCGCTCCGCGCTCGGTGCGGCGTCCGCCCGCGACGCGAGCGAGGGCTCGGGGCCCTCGCCGGTCTCGGCCGCCGACGCGCCGCCGGCGTCGGCGCCGCGGACGGCGCCTGCCTCGCCGCGCGCGGCGTCGGCGCCGGGCGCGGGGATCGCGAGCACCTGGCCCTCGCGCAGCTCGGCGGGATCGCGGATGTCGTTGAGCGCGGCGAGCTGCGCCATCGAGGCGCCGTAGCGCCGTCCGATGTCGAGCAGGGTCTCGCCGGGGCGCACGCGATGGCTGCGCGTGGGCCCGTCCGCGATGCGCGTCGGCGGCCGCGCCGGCTCCTCCGCGGCTCGCGCCAGCGGCGCGCTCGCGGGCGCGCCGGGCTTCTCGCCCGAGAGCGCGGGGTCCGCGACGCCGGGGATCACGAGCTCCTGGCCCACGCGGATGAGCGAGCTCTCCGGGATGCCGTTCGCCGCGCGCAGCACGTGGGGGCTCACGCCGTAGCTCGACGCGATGGCGGAGATCGTCTCGCCCGGCTGCACTCGGTGCACGCCGGCGCGCGGGGCGTCGCCCGGGCGCGCGCGCAGCGCGGCCACCGTGCGCGGCGTCGCGTCGAACCGCAGCGGCGCGGGGCGGCCCGCGACGCGCGTGTGCGCGGCCGGCTGTCCGGGCCGCGCGGGGACGCGCAGCGCGTAGGACACGGGCACGTTGCGCGAGCCGTTCCACACCGGCCGGAGCAGCGCCGGGTTGTGGGCGCGCAGCTCGTCGAGCGACACCCCGAGAGCGCGCGCGAGGGCGCCCGCGGAGTACGACTTCGCGAGCACGACGCTCTCGAAGTCGGCCGGCGGATCCTTGCGGATCGCGCCGAAGTAGCGCGCCGGGTCCTGGTCGATGCGGCGGGCCGCGAGGAACTCGGCGTAGAAGTTGCGCGAGGCGAAGCCGAAGGAGGGGCTCCGGTAGCGAGCCACGATCGCGCCGATGTCGCGCGTCCCGAGCGTGCGCACCGCGCGGGCCATCCCGCCCGGCCCGTGGTTGTAGGCGGTGATCGCGAGCGGCCAGCTGCCGAGGCGCTCGTAGTTGTCCTGCAAGAGGCGCGCGGCGCCCTCGGTCGCGACGTACGGATCGCGCCGCTCGTCGACGACGTGGTCGACGCGCATGAACAGGCGCGCCGTCGGGCGCATGAACTGCCACAGCCCCGCGGCGCCCGCGTGGGAGTTCGCGGCGGGGTTGTACGAGGACTCCACGTGCGGCAGCGCGACGAGATCCTCCGGCACGCCGCGCTCGCGCAGGGCGCGCCGGATGAACCCCTCCCAGCGCCCCATGCGCCGCAGGCCCGCCTCGAACTTGTCCGCCTGGCCGAGCTGGAAGCGCACGCGGTCGGCCGCCGCGCGCAGCGCGCGCGAGGAGACCCCGGGAGGGAACGCCGCGAGGACGCGCTTCTCCGTCGCGGAGAGCCCCGTGCGCTTTCCGCTCGCGAGGCGGAGCAGCGCGGCGCGCACGCGCGCCTTCGCGTCGTTGCCGAGGCGCTGCACCGTCGCGGGCGACGCCCCCTGCGGAGCGCGCACGACCTCGTACACGAGCGAGAGGTCGTCGTAGTCGTGCACGAGGCCGCCGTGCGTCGGAACCTCGCTGTAGATGCGCGTCCAGAAGTCGACGCGCGGAGCGATGCTGGCAGGCATCGGGAACGGCTCCGCGCCGAGCGGGCGCACGCCGAGGGCGGAAGCGAGGGTGCAGAGCAGCAAGATCGGCGCGAGTGCGCGGAGGGCGGCGGGCATCCTCACCTGCTCATCGGCGCGCGGCAGACGCGCCGTGACCGTCGACGGCCTTCGGGCGGTGGGGGGCGCGGGCATCGTAGCCTCCACCGCGCGCGGGTTCTAGCCGGGCTACTTGCGGCGGCCCTTGCGGCGGGCCTTCTTCGCGTCCTTGCGCTTGCGCTTCTCGCGCTCGCGGTCGCGCTGGGCGCGCTCGCGCCGCGGCGCGCCGGCCGGGCGGCCGGGGGCGCCGAGGAGCGCCGCCGGGTCGAGGCCCCCGGCGCCGGCGCCCGCGCCCGCGCCCGCGAAGCGGCCGAGGCCCGGGATGCGCGAGAGCAGCCCGCCGCCGCCGAGCGAGGCCATCATCTGGCTCATCTGCCCGAAGCGCTTCACGAGCTCGCTCACCTCCTTCGGCGCGCGTCCGCTCCCCCGCGCGATGCGCGCGACGCGGCTCTTCTGGCGCAGCAGGAGGTCGGGGTCGCGGCGCTCGGCCGGCGTCATCGACTGGATCATCGCCTCGACGCGGCGCAGCTCCCCGCCCTCGACCTTGTCCGCGAGGCCGCCGAAGAACGGCATCTTCGCGAACACGTCGCGCAGCGGACCGAGCTTCTGGATCGCGCGCAGCTGGGTGAGGAGGTCGTCCATCGTGAACCGGCCCGAGAGGAGGCGCTCGGCGTCCTCCTCCGCCTGGCGCGCGTCCACGACCGACTCGAAGTCGCGGACCAGGCCCACGATGTCGCCCATCCCGAGGATGCGCGAGGCGAGCCCCTCCGGGCGGAAGGGCTCGAGGCGGTCGACCGACTCGCCCGTCCCGAGGAGCTTGATGGGGACGCCCGTGACCGCCTTCACGGCGAGCGCCGCGCCGCCGCGCGCGTCGCCGTCGAGCTTCGTGAGGACGAGGCCGTCGAGCGGAAGCCGCTCCGCGAAGCTGCGCGCCACGTTCACGGCGTCGCGGCCCATGAGGGCGTCGCAGACGAGGAGCGCGTTCGCGGGGCGGGCGGCCTCGCGGCAGGCGGCGAGCTCCTCCATCAGCTCCTCGTCGATCGCGAGCCGTCCCGCGGTGTCGTAGACGACCGCGTCGAAGCCCTCCCGGCGCGCGCGCTCGGCGGCGCGCGCGCAGATCGAGGGCGCGCCCTCGCCCGGCTCCCCCGCGTGGACGGCCGCCCCGATCTGGGCCCCGAGCTGCTGGAGCTGCAGCACGGCGGCGGGCCGCTGCACGTCCGCGGCGACGAGGAGCGGGCGGCGCCCCTCGCGCTGGAGATGGCGGGCGAGCTTCGCGGCGACGGTCGTCTTTCCGACGCCCTGGAGGCCGAGCAGCATCACGGACGTCGCGCCCGCCGCGTCGCGGCGCAGCTCCGGGTCCACGGGCCCCATCAGCGCGGCGAGCTCGTCCTGGCAGGCGGCGACGAAGTGCTGGCCCGGGGTCGCCCGCACGAGCCGCCCGGAGGCGTCGCGCGCGCGCGTCTCGACCCGCTCGCCGAGGACGCGCTCCTTCACCCGGGCGAGGAAGTCCTTCGCGACCTGGAAGTCGACGTCCGCCTCGAGCAGCGCGGTGCGGACGTCGCGCAGGGCCTCGTCGACGTTCTGCTCGGTCAGCGTCGTGACGCCGCGCAGCCGGTCGCGGGCGGCCCCGAAGCCGCGGCTCAGCGTCTCGAGCATGCCCCCTCCCTCTGCCGCGCGGGCAGCTCCGCAGAATAGCGGACGCCGGCGCACGGCCCGCGGGGGATGTGGTATAGGAAGCCGCTCGCGCCGCCCGCCGCCGCGGCGCGGCCCGGGAGCCGCGAGGCCCGACGCGAGGCCGAGCCGAGAGGCCCGAGAGCCGAAGGAGAGAGGCGCGAGAGGCGATGGCGACGCCGGTCGAGGCGCAGATCGCGGGCCGCGTGTTCCGCGTCGAGGTGGAGATCGGGGCGCGCGTCGACGCCGGAGCCGTCGTGCTCGTGCTCGAGTCGATGAAGATGGAGGTTCCCGTCGAGGCGCCGCGCGCGGGACGGGTGGCCGAGATTCGGGTGCGCGAGGGCGACGCCGTCGAGGAAGGCGACGTGCTGGCCGTGCTGGCCTGACGCCGCGCGTGGCGGGCCGGCTCACCGTGCGGCGGCTGCGCGCCCGCGAGCGCGAGCTGGCGCTCGCGCGCCTGGCGCCCTTCCTGCGCCACAACCTGCTCCTCGTCGACGCGGTGCACGCCTGCGGCGCGGAGCTCGCGCCCGGCGAGGCGCGCGCAGACGTCCTCGCGGCGCTGCGCGGGCGCGAGCTCGCCGGCCTGTGCTCGCTCCAGCCGACGCTCACGCTGGAGGAGGGCGCGCCCGCCGAGGTCGCCGAGGCGTTCGTCCCGCACCTCGGCGCGCTCGCGTCGGGGCTGGTGAAGGTGAGCGCGCCGGCCTCGGAGCGGCTCTGGGCGCCGCTCCGCCGGCTCGGCCGCCGGGCGCTCCTCGACCGCTTCGAGACCGCCTACGCGGTCGAGCCGGAAGCCGTCGGGCACGCCGCGCCGCCGGCGGGAGCCCGGGTCCGCGCGGCGCGCGCCTCCGACCTGGAGGCGCTCGTCCACGCCGCACGCGCGAGCCTGCGGGAGGAGAACCGCCCCGATCCCTTCGAGGGCGACCCGGCGGGCTTCCGGCGCTGGGTGGCGGGACGGCTGCCGCGCGCGACCGTGGTCGAGGTCGACGGGGCGGTGCGCTTCGTCGGCTACGCCGACGTGCAGCGCACCGAGGGCTGGCTGCTCCAGGGCGTGTACACCTGGCCCGAGGCGCGCCGGCGCGGCCTCGCCGCCGCCGGCGTGGCCGAGCTGGCGCGGCGCGCCCGTCTCGCGCGCGCCGACCACGTGCAGCTCGCCGTGGTCGAGGGCAACCGGCCGGCCGAGCGCCTCTACGAAAAGCTCGGCTTCCGCGCGTTCGCGCGCCTGCGCACCATCTTGTTCGCCTGAGGCTCTTCGCCGAGTCGCTCGCGCGAAGGGGGGCGCGCTTCGCCGCGGCGGGCTCGCGCTCGAGCGCGTCCCGGCGCGCGCGGGGTCCTGCGGCGTCGCCGGGGTCCGGGCCGGCGCGCCGCCCCCGGCGCGGGCGGCGCGTGCGCTACGCTGCGCCGCTTCCACACGTGGACACGAAGGAGGACGCTCGATGGGCCTTCTCGACGGCAAGGTGGCGCTCGTGACGGGGGCGGGCGGCGGGCTCGGGCGCGAGCACGCGCTCGCGCTCGCCCGCGCGGGCGCGAAGGTGGTGGTCAACGACCTCGGAGGCTCGCGCGACGGCACCGGACGGAGCAGCTCCATGGCGGACCGCGTCGTGGAGGAGATCCGCGCGCTCGGGGGCGAGGCCGCCGCGAGCTACGACTCGGTGGCCGACGTCGCGGCGGGCGAGCGCATCGTGCAGACCGCGATCGACGCCTTCGGGAAGCTCGACGTGGTCGTGAACAACGCCGGGATCCTGCGCGACAAGACGCTCGCGAAGATGGACGAGGCGCTCTGGGACGTGGTCATCGCCGTGCACCTCAAGGGCACGTACTGCGTGAGCCGGCCCGCGTTCAATCACATGAAGGAGCGCGGGCAGGGCGGCGTCATCATCAACACCTCCTCGACCTCGGGGCTCAACGGCAACTTCGGGCAGTCGAACTACGGGGCGGCGAAGGCCGGCATCTGGGGCTTCACGCGCTGCCTCGCGCTCGAGGGCCAGCGCCACGGGATTCGCGCGTATGCGCTCGCGCCGGTCGCGCACACGCGGCTCACGGAGGACCTCCCGGGGTTCCAGGACGAGAAGATGAAGGCGCGCCTCGACCCGTCGCTCGTCGCGCCGCTCGTGGTGTACCTGGCGAGCGACTACGCGAAGGACCTGACCGACAAGACCTTCTTCGTCGGCGGCGGGCGCATCGCCGAGATGCGGATGGTGACGGCGACCGGCGCGACGAAGGCCGAGCAAGGCGGCCTCTGGACCCCGGAGGAGATCGCGGCGCGAATGAACGACATTCTGCTGCCGCAGTGAACGGCGCCGCCGGCGGGCTGCTACCCTCGCCCCCCGAGGAGGGGTGAGAGATGCAGGCCGAATCCACCCCGCCGGTGCGCACGCCGCCCGAGGCGCTCGCCGACCACGCGTCGGCGATGACGCCGCGCTTCCACCTCTTCTTCCGGTGGTTCGCGCGCCGCTACTTCGCGCACCTGCGGCTCGACGAGGACGCGGTCGCGCGCCTGCGCGAGCTCGAGGCGCGCGGGTCGGTCGTGTACGTCATGCGCTACGCGAGCCGGCTCGACTACTTCCTCTTCAACGCGCTCTTCGCGCGGCAGGGCCTGCGGCTCTCGGGCTTCGCGAACGGCATCCGGTTCTGGTACTACCGCCCGGTCGCCGCGGCGCTGCGCGCGCTCCGGCACGCGCGGCGCGGAGCCGGCCCCGACGCCGACGCGAACAGCGCAGAGCGCCGCCGGGCGCGCGCGCTGGTGGAGGCCGGCGAGTCGATCTTCCTGTTCCTGCGCACCGAGCGGCTGCGCGAGACGCTGCTCGGCCGGCGCGGCGCGGTGGAGCAGCTGAGCCGCCAGCGCGACCTCCTCTCCGAGGTGGTGGACGTGGCGGTGTCGGGCCGGCCGGTGTTCCTGGTGCCGATCGCGCTCTTCTGGCGCAAGGGGCCGCGCAACGCGCGCCGGGTGCTGAACCTGGCGTACGGCGCCCCCACGCGGCCGAGCGACGTCGCGAAGGTCACCGGCTTCCTGATCGCGTACCGCCAGCTCGCGATCAACGTCGGCGAGGCGATCGATCTCACCGCCTTCGCCGAGGTGCGCCGCCGGGAGGGCGCCGACGCCCTCGTGCGCAAGGTGCGCCGGGCGATCCTGCTCTTCCTCTACCGCGAGGAGCGCGTCGTCGAGGGGCCGGCGCTGCTGCCCCGCCACCGCGTCCAGGAGCTCGTGCTCGCGCGTCCCGAGGTCGCCGCCGCGATCGAGCGCCGCGCGCACGAGCGGGGCTCGACCCCGGAGGCGGCGCGCGCCGAGGCCGAGAAGATCTTCCGCGAGATCGCGGCGCACATGAACTCGACGTTGCTCGCGCTCCTGAACTTCGCGGTGACCGCGATCTTCAAGCGGCTCTTCGGGTCGATCGAGGAGGTCGGGCTCGAGAAGATCGCGAGCTACGCGAAGCGTCACCCCGTGGTGCTCGTCCCGAGCCACCGCTCGTACTTCGACTTCCTCGTGCTGTCGTGGCTCTACTACGCGCACCACCTCGTGCCGCCCCACATCGCGGCGCGCGAGAACATGGCGTTCGGCCCCTTCGGGTTCATCTTCCGGCGCGCGGGGGCGTTCTTCCTGCGCCGCCGCTTCGACGACCCGCTCTACAAGGAGGTGTTCCGCGGCTACCTCGGTCACCTGGTGAAGGAGGGGTTCACGCAGGAGTTCTTCATCGAGGGAGGCCGCTCGCGCACCGGCAAGACGCTCCCGCCCCGGCTCGGGATCCTGGCCTGGAACATCGAGGCGTTCGTCGCGAGCCAGCGGCGAGATCTCTTCTTCGTCCCCGTCGCGATCACGTACGAGCGGCTCGTCGAGGAGGGCGCGATGGTCGAGGAGCTCCAGGGCTCGGAGAAGAAGCCCGAGAGCATGCTCGGCCTCGTGCGCGCCCGGAAGACGCTGCGCCGGCGCTTCGGCAGCGTGTTCGTGAACTTCGGCGAGCCGATCTCGCTCGCGCAGGCGCTCGGCGGGGCGCGCGACCTGTTCGCCCCGGGCCGGCCGGAGGAGGACCCCGCGCGGCGCGCGCTCGTCGAGCGGCTCGGCAACGAGCTCGCGGAGCGCATCAACTGGGCGATGGTGGCGAACGCGACGTCCGTCGCGGCCGCCGCCTTCCTGGGCGAGGCGCGCCGGGGCATGTTCCGCCAGGAGCTCGTCGCGCGCATGCGCGAGGTCCTCGACCTGCTGCGCCTCCAGGACGTCCGCCTCACGCCCGCGCTCGCCGCCGACGAGCCGCACTACGCGGAGGCGATCGAGTTCATGCTGCGCGCGGACCTGATCCAGTCCGCCCAGGACCCGCGCGGCGAGGTGCTCTACTTCGAGGAGTCCCGGCGGCGGGCTCTCGACGTGTACCGCAACGTCCTCTTCCACTACCTCGCGGCGCCGAGCTTCGTCGCGCGCCGGGTCCTGCGCGGCACGAGCAGGTCCGAGCTGCGCGAGGACCTCGCGTTCTGGCTCGACCTCTTCTACCTCGAGTTCTTCGTGCCGAAGGGCGCGATCCTCGGCTACCAGCTCGACGCCTTCCTCGACTACTTCGAGCGCCTCGGCGTGCTCGAGTGCCGCGAGGAGCGGCTCGCGGTCACCGAGAAGGGGCGCTCGTACTTCACCTTCCTCGCGGAGCAGACGCGCGGGCTGCTCGAGTCCTACTACGCGACCTTCTCGGCGCTCCTCGCCGAGGAGGGGCCCCAGACGCAGCGGCAGGTGCAGAAGCGCGCGGCCGCTCATTTCGAGCGCGCCTCGATCCTCGGCGAGGTGCGCAGGCCCGAGGGCGAGAACCCCGTCACCGTCGGCAACGCCCTCGAGCTGCTCGCGCGGCGCGGAGTGCTCGAGCTGCGGCGAGGCGACCGCGGGGAGCGGCTCTACGCGCGCGGGGCCGCGTTCGAGGAGCTCGCGGGTCTGCGCGAGCGGCTGGCGGCCGCCCTCGCGTGCCGGTAGAGTCGCGCGCCTCGCGGGAATCCCGCGCGGAGTGCGCCGGTGTCGCCCCCCAGCTCCCAGCCCGTGACCTCCACGCCCAAGCTGCGCCTCGGCCTCCCGAAGGGGAGCCTCCAGGAGACGACGGGGAAGCTGTTCGCGCTGGCGGGCTACCAGATCGGCTTCTCGGGCCGGACGTACTACCCGAGCATCGACGACTCCGAGATCGAGTGCGTCCTCATCCGGGCGCAGGAGATGGCGCGCTACGTCCAGCAGGGCGTCATGGACTGCGGCATCACCGGGCTCGACTGGGTGCTCGAGAACGGCGCGAAGGTCGACGAGCTCGCCGATCTCGTGGCGCCGTGGCCCAACTACCGCCCCGTGCGGTGGGTGCTCGCGGTGAAGGAGGGCTCGCCGTTCCGGCGCGTCCAGGATCTCGAGGGCAGGCGCATCGCGACGGAAGGCGTGGGCCTGACGCGCGCGTACCTCGAGAAGCACGGCGTCACGGCCGAGGTCGAGTTCTCCTGGGGCGCCACGGAGGTGAAGCCGCCGATCCTCGCGGACGCGATCGTCGACATCACCGAGACGGGCCACGGGCTGCGCGCGAACGAGCTGCGCGAGCTCGATACCGTCCTCGTCACGACGCCCCGTTTCATCGCCAACCGCGGCGCATGTGCCGACCCGTGGAAGCGCGCGAAGATGGAGCGGCTCGTGATGCTGCTGCGCGGCGCGATCAACGCCGCGACGCGGGTCGGGCTCATGATGAACGTGCGGCGCAAGGACCTCGACGCCGTCGTCAAGCTCCTGCCGGCGCTCGCGACGCCGACGATCTCGGCGCTCGCGGACGAGAGCTGGGTCGCGGTGAACACGGTCGTCGAGGAGCGGCTCGTGCGCGAGCTCATCCCGCAGCTCTCGCAGGCCGGCGCCCGGGGCCTCGTCGAGTACCCGCTCAACAAGATCGTCGACTAGCGCCGTGCGAGGCGCGGGCCGCCGGATCGGGCTCGCGGCGGCGCTCGCCCCGCACTGGCTGCGCACCGCGTGGCTCGGCCTCTTGCGCACGCAGCTCGGGCGGCCCATGGAGATCGTGCAGGGGGTCGTCGTGCGCGACGGCGCCGTCCTGCTCACGCTGCGCCGCGACCTGCGCGGCTGGGAGCTCCCGGGCGGGAACCTCCACCCCGGCGAGGATGCGGAGACCGCGGTCGTGCGCGAGGTGCTCGAGGAGACGGGCATCGAGGTCGCGCCGGAGGGCCTCTCGGGCGCCTACTACCGCACGGGCTTCCTGCCGCACCGCGCGCGCGTCTACCGCTGCCGGTTCGTGGCGGGGCGGCCGACGCCGAGTCACGAGACGCCGCGCGTCGCCTGGTGGCCCGTGGACGCACCGCCGCCCTCGCTGCTCCCGTGGTGCCGGACGCCGCTCGCCGACGCGCTCGCCGCGCGCCCCGAGCCGGTGGAGCGCCACGAGCGCCAGGGCCTGCGCGAGATCGTCGAGTCCGCGCGCATCGACCTGCGCGCGCGCTGGCGGGGGGAGTGAGGGCCGGGTCGCCCCTCGCGGGCGCTGCGCCGGCGCTGCCCGCGCGCCGCGCGCCCCTTGCAGAGCGCGGGCCGCGCGCCGGCCGCGCTCAAGGGTCCGGCGCCGGGCGGACGATCCAGCTGCCATGGCCGCCCCCGCGCCCCCCGCCCGCGACGCCCGCCTCCTGCTCGCGCGGGTCGCGCTCGTGGCCGGGGCGATCGTCGTCGGGCTCGCCCTCCAGGGCGCCGTGCTGGCGCGGCTCGAGGCGATCCAGGCGCTCGCCGCCGACGACGTCGTCGCGGCGCGCCGGGAGCTCGCGACGCTGCTGCGCCTCGGCGGAGGCGCGCTCTTCGGGTTCCTCGCCGCGGTGGGCCTCTCCATCGCGCACGCGTCGTGGCGCGCCGCGCGCGAGGAGCGCTTCCCGCCCTCGGGCCCCTGGGGCTGGGGGGCGCGCCGCGTCCTGAGCGGTCCGCCCGCCCGCCGCTTCGCGCGGATCGGCGTCGCCCTCGGCGTATCCGTGGCGATCCTCTCGGCGCTCGGCGGCGCGCTCGTCTTCCAGATGGCCGCGATCCTGCTCGCGTGCCGGGCGACGTAGCGCGCGACTCGGAGCGCACCCGCGCTGCGCGGTGCGGGCGCCTGCACGTGCCCGCCGAGGACGGCCCCAAAGAGAACCCCCGCCCGGGGAACGCCAATTTCCCAGGCGGGGGCCCTTCACACGCGCCCCGGGCGGAGCGCGACGCAACGGGGCTCAGCGCGGCGCGTCGCGCAGGCCGCTCTGCTCGAGCTCGCGGCCGAGCTGCTGGACCTTGCGCTGGAACTCCTCGAACGAGTCGTCGAAGGAGAGGATGATCTCGGTGGTGCGCGGGATCTCGTCGCCGTTCAGGAGGCCGCGGTAGCGGTTCAGGTTGGCGAGGATGGCCTCGGCCACCTTGAGCGCGCGCTTCTCGGTCTTGATCAAGGGCGACTGCAGCGTATACACGTTGTTGCGACCCCAGAGGCTCTCGTCGCGGACGATCGCGATCTCGCGGTAGACGCCGTTGATGGGGTCGAAGTTGTACTCGACCCGCACCTCCTTGAAGATGTCCGAGTTCCCGGTGTAGAAGCCCCGCTCCTTCTCCACCTTGCCGAGCTGGCGGCAGCGCGGGCAGTAGAAGGTGTCGCCGTGGTTCAGCAGGAACACGCCCTTGGCGTAGTCCTCGCAGTCCGTGTTCTCGCAGTAGCCCACGCCCCGCTTCATGGTGGCCATTTCGACCGACTCTCCTCCGGGACCCTGATGTTGGAGCGGAAGAGCCCCTGACGCGCTCCCCGGGGCCGCGGGAAGCCGGTTCGCAAGTCCCATGCCGTGCGGGCCTGCGGGGGGTCTTCGTGATGCGGTGCCGGGCGCTTGCCCGGACTTCCTTCGACTGGCCTGCGCGTCGCCTGCGCTGCTCCGCTCCGTTGCCGCTCGGAAGCCCGCGGCCCATTTCGGGAACGCGGCTACCCACTGCGCAAGCCACTCCGGGAGACCCTGCAACGCGCTCTCACCTTCGCCGGTGTCGTCTGCCGGCCGCCGGATTCCGGGCAAACGAGCCCCGCCTGGGGGGTGGGGTGCGCGTGCGCCAGAAGCCGGAAAACCGAACGGCAGCCGAAGCTTACGGACGACGAGTGCTTATACTTCTGCGACCCCGAGGTTGTCAACGGGGTTGTAAGGACTGCCTTTGCGACGCGGGGTTGCGAAGCGCCGCCCGCGCGCGCGCGAGCCGGACCGCGTAGAGGACGAGCGCGCCGAGCACGATGCCGTAGGCGGCGAGCACGTAGCTCACGGCCGGCTGCCCCCGGCGCGCGCGGCGTGCGGGTCCGCCTCCGAGGCCTCGCGCGCCGCCTCGCGCGCGGCGAGGACCGCGAGCTCGAGCCGGCGCGCGAGCAGGTGCGCGAAGGCCAGGAGGGCGGTGAGGACGCCCACCCAGAAGGGCGCCCGCATCCCGGCCCCGAGGCTCCCGCGCTGGAGGTTCTCGGGATGGATGCTGCGCCCGCCCGCGAGGTCGATGGCGAAGTAGTTGAGCGGGACGATCGCGAGGCCCGCGATCCCGTACACCGCCGCGAAGCGCGCGGTCCGCTCGCTGCCCTCGGTGAAGCTCCGTAGGAGCAAGTACGAGAGGTAGACGAGGAAGAGGAGCAGGGTGAGCGTGAGGCGCACGTCCCAGGACCACCAGCGCCCCCAGGTCGCGCGCGCCCAAATCGGGCCCGTCGCGATCACGAGCGCGCAGAAGAGGACGCCGACCTCCGCGGCCGACGCCGCGAACCGGTCCCATCCCTCCACGCGCCGCCAGAGGTAGAGGGCCCCGCCGACCGCGGTGCAGGCGAAGCCCAGGTACGCGGCGAAGGCGCACGGGACGTGCACGTAGAGGATCTTCTGCACGATCCCCTGGACCGCGTCGACCGGCGCGTACGCGACGAGCGCCAGCCAGAGGGGGACCGCGAGCGCGAGGAGGACGCCGGTCGGGCGCACCGCCCGCGCGGCGAGCCGCTCGACGGGCGCGCGCCCGGCCTCACTCATCGAGCACGTACTCGAAGCACAGGAAGGACACTATCAGGAACACGGCGTCCGTCACGAGGAGGAGCCGGAGCGGCGGCCAGGGCAGCGTCCCGTCGGCCAGGACGGCCGCGCTCGCCCGCACGGCCCCGAGCAGGATCGGGACGAGGAGCGGCAGGAGGAGGAGCGGGAGCATCGCCTCGCGGTACGCCGTGCGCGCGGCCACCGCGGCGAAGAGCGTCCCGAGCGCGGTGATCCCGAGCGCGCCGAGCCCCGCCACGGCGGCGAGGCCGGGGGCGGCCGCGTCGAGCGGCACGGCGAAGGCGAGCGCGAACGCGACGCCCGAGAGGAGCTGCACCGCGAGCAGCACGGCGAGCGAGGCGGCCGCCTTCCCGAGGTAGATCCAGCCGCGGTCGGCGGGCGCGAGCGCGAGACCGGACCAGGCGTCGTTCTCGAGCTCGAGCGCGAACGCGCGGTTGAGGCCCAGGATCCCGGCGAAGAGCCAGGCGATCCAGAGCAGGCCGGGGAGGTGCGCGCGCGACTCCGGCGATGCGCCCGGCGGCGTCGCGAACTGGAACATGACGACCACGAGGAGCGCGAACACCGCCATCGCGGCGAGCCGGTCGCGGCTGCGCCACTCGACGAGGAGATCCTTCCAGAGGACGGCCAGGAAGACGCTCACGCGCCGGCCTCCGCGAGCGCGCGCGCGAGCGCGTCGGCGTCGCGCAGCGCCGCGGCGTCGAGCGGTCGGCCGCGGCCCGCCACGAGGAGGAGGCCGTCGTCGGCGAGGGCCGCCGCGCGCGGAAGGTCGTGGCTCGTGAAGACGACGGTGCGGCGGCCGGCGAGCTCGCGCACGATCCCTTCGAGGAGCGCGCCGGCGCGCGCGTCGAGGCCGGTGAAGGGCTCGTCGAGGAGGACCACCTCCGGCTCGTGCACGAGGGCGCGCGCGATCGCGACGCGCTGCGCGGTGCCGCGCGAGTACGCGCCGGCGCGCCGGTGCGCGACGGCGTCGAGCTCGAAGCGCGCGAGGAGGGCGTCGGCGCGCAAGCCCGCGTCGGGCACGCCGTGGAGTCGCGCGGCGAAGACGAGGTTCTCGCGCGCCGTGAGCGCCGGGTAGAGCGCCGTCGCGTGGGACACGAGCCCGACCCGCGCGCGCCGGGCGCGCCGGCTCCCCGCCTCGCCCCCCACGGCCAGCGTCCCGGCGCTCGGCCGCGCGAGGCCGGCGAGGAGCCGCAGCAAGGTCGTCTTCCCGGCGCCGTTCGGGCCGAGGACGGCGAGCGCGCGGCCGCGCGCGACGGCGAGGTCGAGCGGATGGAGCGCGACGACGGGGCCGAAGCGCTTCGCGAGCCCTCGCGCCTCGATCGCGAGCGGGGCGGGGACGGGCGCGGCCCGACGCGGGTCGTTGCGGGGGGAGCCGATGGCGCTCACGCGGGGGCTCAGGCGGCGAGGAGCCGCGCGCCGCAGCGCGCGCAGAAGCGGTCGCCGGGCGCGGGCGCGTGGCCGCAGGCGCTGCAGCCGGGCGCCGCGGCGCCGCCGCCGCCGGCTGCGCGGGGGGCCGGCGCGCCGCCCGCTTCCGGCGCCGGGGCGGTCGCGGCGGCCGGCGCCGGCGTGCCCCCCGCCGGCGCGCTCACCGCCGGCGCGGCGGCGTGGCCGGGCAGCCCTCCGCGCGCCGCGTCGCGCGCCGCGGCCGCGCGCTCCGCCTCGAGGAGCTCGAGCGCCCGGGCGCGCAGCGCCGCGCGCAGCGGCTCGTAGTCCGCGGCCTCGACCTTCCCCGTCTCGAAGTCGTGCTCGAGGTCGCGCAGCGCCTCGACGAGCGCGCGCCGCTCGCGCTCCGCCGGATCCTCGGCGGCGGCCTCGCGCGCGCTCTCCGGGCGCTGCGGGCGGAGCGGAGCCGCGAGGAAGAGGGCGACGAGCCCGGCTCCGAAGGCGACGAGGACGAGCGTCGCCGCCCGCGGCAGCTCGCGGCGCGGTGATCGGGTCGCGATGCGCAGCGCCGCCGTCTCCTCCGGCGCGAGCTCGAAGGCCTCGAAGTGGAGGTAGGTCCGGTCCGGCGTCCGGATCGGACGCCGTCGGTGCAGGCGCTCGGAGGCGACGTCGAGCTGGCCGTTGTCGGCCAGGTAGAACGAGACGAGCGGGACGTGCGCGCCGAAGCGGCGCGCGAGCGTGAACGCCTCGCCGCCCGCCGGGATGCGGTAGCGCAGCTCGAGCACCGTCTCGCCCGGCGCGAGCGGGCCCATCACGCCGAGCGCGCCGTCGCCCAGCGCGACGAGCTGTGTGCCGCTCGCGGGCGTTCCGAAGCGCAGGTCCGAGGCGTCGCGCGGGACGGCGATGCGGAGGAGCGGCGCGTCGCCCCCCGCCACGACGGGCGTGTCGCCCGCCACGTGGATCACGTGCTCCTCGCGGCCGACGAACGCGGCCGCGTCCAGCTCGCCGATGACCCGCACCTCCGCGAGGGAGACCGCCTCGGGGTCGGTCCGCGCCGGGGGGACGCGGAGCGAGAGCGCGAGCCGGCCGCCGCCGGCCTCGCCCGCGAAGGGCCGGTAGCCGCGGCCGCCCTCGACCGTCGCCTCGCCCTCGGCGAGGGCGGGCGCCTCGAGCGCCGGGCCCCCGCTCGGCGCGAGCACGGTGAGCTTCAGGCCCGCCGGCAGCGCGCGCGAGAGGTCCGCGGCGCCGTCGCGCACGGGCACCTCGTAGGTGAGGGAGAGCTCGTTGTCGCCGGGGAAGAGCGGGCCGTACCACCGCACGGTGTCGCCGTCGACCTCGACGCCGTCGGGCAGGACCCCGAACGGGCCGCTCGCGTTGCGCGCCTCGGCCGGGAGCTCGAGCACGACGGCGGGCGCGCTCCGTCGCCGCGCGCCGGGCGCGACGAAGACGGTGCGGTCGCCCCGGTTCGCGACCGCCAGCGACTCCACCGCGACGAGCCGGTCGCCGGTCCAGTCGAGCCGCACGCGCAGCTCGCGCGGCGCGGCGGCGCTCGGATCGGCCGTCACCTCGAGGACGCGGATCTCGACGTCGCGCCGCCGCTCGCCCGCCGCGAACTGGACGCGCGCTCCGGGGTAGGAGACGCCCTCGTAGCGCGCCCCGAGGAGGTAGGTGGTGCGCGGGTCGGCGTCGACGCCCTCGAAGGCGAAGCCGCCGTCGGAGGCGGTCGCCGTGCGGCGCAGCCCGGGCTGGCCGTCGGCGGGAAGCGCGTACAGGACGACCTCGGAGCCCGGCACCGGCGCGCCGTCGGCCGCGCGCACCACGCGGCCCGCGATGGCGCCGTCGCCGGGCGGGACGTCGGGCGGCGGCGCGCCCGGCCGCCCGGGCGCCGCGGGCTGGGCGCCGGCCGAGCCCGCGAGGGCGAGCGCGAGCCAGGCGGCGCACGCCGTGCCGCGCGCCGCGGCGCGCAGCGCGTCCGCGAGCGCGCGCGCGCGCGAGCGGCTCATGCGGCGACGAGCTCGCGCCGCTCCGCGTGCGCGACGCGCTGCGCCGCGCTCTCCGGGTGAGGCCACAGGATCACGAGCGAGCCGAGCACGAACGCGAGCCCGCCGATCCAGATCCAGTTCACGAGCGGATTGCGGTAGACCTTGAGCGTGGCCGAGCCGTCGGGCTCGAGCGCGGTGAGGACGACGTAGAGGTCCTCGCGCAGCGTCGAGTACACCGACGGGATCGAGGCGGGCTGCTGCTCGAGGAAGTACATGCGCTTCTCGGGCGCCATCACGGCGACCGGCTCGCCCTCCTCGTAGAGCGCGATGCGCGCGACGGCGCCGCCGTAGTGCTGGGCGGGGAGGGCGCGCGCGGTGAGGTACTCGAGCCGGTAGCCGCCGAGCTCGATCGCGCCGCCGGGCCGGAGGTTCTCGAGCCGCTCCTCGTTGAAGGCGGCGCCTCCGATCCCGACGAGGACGCACACGACGCCCACGTGGACCACGTACCCGCCGTAGCGGCGCTGGTTGCGGCGCAGCAGCGTCCCGAAGGCGCGCAGCGCCGACTCGCGCCCCCCGCGCGTGCGCACGCGGATCGCGCGCGCGTACTCCTGCACCACCGTGCCGAGGACGAACGCGCAGAGCGACCACGTGGCGAGCGGGAACGCGCCGATCTCGCCGCGGAAGCCGACGAGGAGCGCGGCGAGGACGGCGAGGCCGGCCGCCGCGGGCACGCGGAACTGGCGCCGCAGGCTCGACCACGACGCGCGCCGCCACGCGATCAGCGGCCCGACGCCGGTCAGGAACAGCAGGAACAGCGCCGGCGCGAGCGCGAGCCGGTTGAAGAAGCCGGGTCCGAGCAGCACCTCCTCGCCGGTCAGCCAGGTGGACACCTTCGGGAAGAGCGTTCCCCAGAAGACGATGGCGAGGATCACCATGAAGGCCCAGTTGTTGAACAGGAAGCTGCCCTCGCGGGAGAGCGCCGACTCGAGCCGCTGCGGGCTTCGCAGCGCGCGGCGCCGCCGGAAGAGGAGGCCGAAGAAGAGCCCGGCCGTCGCGACGACGTAGCCGAGGAAGAGCTGCCCGAAGATCTCGGTCTGCGCGAAGGCGTGCACGGACTGCACGAGACCGCTGCGCGTGATCATGGTCCCGAAGAGGCACAGCGAGTAGGTGAGCCCGATCAGCACCAGGTTCCAGATCCGGAGCATGTCGCGCTTCTCCTGGATCATGACCGAGTGCAGGTACGCGGTGGCGGCGAGCCACGGCATGAACGAGGCGTTCTCGACCGGGTCCCAGGCCCAGTAGCCGCCCCAGCCGAGCACCTCGTACGCCCAGAGGCCGCCGAGCATGATGCCGACCGAGAGGAAGGTCCACGCGACGAGCGTCCAGCGCCGCGTGCTGGTGAGCCAGGCCGTGCCGAGCTGGCCGGTCGCGAGCGCCGCGAACGCGAAGGCGAACGGCACCGAGAAGCCCGTGAGCCCCGCGTAGAGCATCACCGGATGGGACATCATGACGGGGTGCTGGAGCAGCGGGTTGAGGCCCGTTCCGTCGGAGAGCACGTCGCTCGGCGCGAGCCGCGCGAAGGGGTTCGACAGGAAGTTCAGGAGCACGAGATAGAAGGCGGCGTTCCCGAGCAGGACGGCGCACACCCACGGCATGAAGCGCGCGTGCGTGCGGCGCGTCAGGAGGACCGCGCTCGTCGCATAGACGCAGAGCATGAACAGCCAGAGGAGCAGCGAGCCCGACTGGCCGCCCCAGAGCGCCGCGAGGCGGTAGCCGAGCGGCATGCTGCGCGCCGAGTTCGCCGCGACGTACTCGAGCGCGTAGTCGCCGGTCGCGAGCGCGTGGAAGAGGACCGCCATGCAGAACGCGGTGAGGCCGCACACGAGCACCACGGCGCGCACGGCGACGGCCGTCGCATCGGCGCGCCCCCGCAAGCCGCCGACCAGGGCGGCGACGAGGCCCGCGAGCGCGACCGCGAAGGCGAGCCAGAGCGCGTAGTAGCCGAGGTCGGACACCGAGGTCTCCTGCGCGGCGGCCGCGCGGCCGGCTCAGCCAGCGGGGGGCGCCGCGCCCTCCCGTCCAGCGGCCTCGAACTTCGAGGGACACTTCGCGAGGACGTTCGTCGCGTGGAAATCGCCGGCGTCGGTGAGCCGGCCCTCGACGACGACCTCGGCCCCGTCCTTGAAGAGGTCGGGCGTCTCGAGGCTCGCGAAGGTCACCGACAGCGCGTCGCCCGGCGGCCCCCCGGCATGGGGCGGTGTCCCCTGCACGCGGAAGCGGATCTCCTTCGCGGGGACGTCGCGCACGATGGAGCCCGGCTGCACGTAGCCGTGCACGCGGGACGCCTGGTCGACGCGGCCGGCGGTGCGGAACTCGCCCAGCGTCTGGTAGTAGCGGAAGGCGCCCTCGGAGGCGCCGGACCACGCCAGCCAGCCGAGCAGCACGGCCACGACGGTGGCTCCGACGAGGATCTGCGCGCCCTTGCCCACGTGGGCTCCCAAGCTATCGCCTGGGGCGGCGCGCGCCACGTGGGGGCCCGCGCGCCCGCGGCGTGCCGCACCGGCGCCGCGCGCTCGTGGGCGCGCGCGCGAGGGGAAACCCTCGGGCGGCGATCCCCGTGCGGAGTCCGGGCTCCTTGCGCCGGCGCCGCGCGCCCCGCCGGCCGCCCCGACGCGGCGCGCCCGGCCGCCCCGGCCCGCGTTGACACCCCTCCGGGCCGCGGCTACCCCGGCCTCGTGCCCGCAGGCTTCGCCGCCCGCACCGGCGCGCTGCGCCCCTTTCTCGCGATGGACGTCCTCGAGCGCGCGCTCGCGCTCGAGGCGGCGGGCGTCCGGGTGCTGCACCTCGAGCTCGGGGAGCCGGAGGCGCCGCCGCCCGCCGCCGCCGTGGAGGCGTGCCGGGCCGCGCTCGCCGAAGGCGCGACCCACTACACCGACAGCCGCGGCCTGCGCTCGCTGCGCGAGGCGATCGCGGCCGACAAGGCGCGCCGCACGGGCGTCCCCGTCGACCCCGACCGCGTGCTCGTCGCGAGCGGGACCTCGCCGGCGATGCTCCTCGTCTTCGGGCTCCTCGTCGGGCCGGGCGACGAGGTGCTCCTCCCCTCGCCCCACTATGCCTGCTACCCGAACTTCGTCCGCTTCTGCGGCGGCGTCCCGGTGCTCGTCCCGTGCGACCCGGAGGACGGCTGGCGTGTGCACCCCGAGCGCGTGGCCGCCGCGCGCACCGAGCGGACCCGCGCCGTCGTCGTCGCGTCGCCTGCGAACCCGACCGGCGCGGTGCAGTCGCGCGAGACGCTCGCCGCGCTCGCGGAGCTCGGCCTCCCGCTCGTCTCGGACGAGATCTACGACGGCCTCGTGTACGAGGGCGGCGCGGCGGCCGCGGCGGGCCACGCGCCCTCGGCGCTCGAGACCGGCGCGCCCGGCGTCTACGTCGTCGACGGCTTCTCGAAGCGCTACGCGATGACCGGCTTCCGGCTCGGCTACGCGATCGCGCCGGAGGGCGCGGCGGCGCGCGCGCTCCAGGTCATGCAGCAGAACCTCTTCATCTCCGCGAGCGAGTTCGTGCAGCGCGCCGGGCTCGCCGCGCTCGCGCACGGCGCCGCCACGGTGGAGGCGATGCGCGCGCGCTACGCGCGCCGCCGCCGCGCGCTCCTCGACGGCCTCGCGAAGCTCGGGCTGCGCGTCCACGCGCCGCCCGCGGGCGCGTTCTACGCGCTCGCCGACGCGCGCCACGTCGACCCCGACTCGCGCCGGCTCGCCTTCCGCCTGCTCGAGGAAGCGCACGTCGCCGTGACGCCGGGCGTCGACTTCGGACCGTACGCGGAGGGCTTCCTGCGCTTCTCCTACGCGGTCTCCGAGGAGACGCTCGAGGAGGCGCTCGAGCGCCTCGCCGGCGCGCTCGGATGAGGGCGGACCGGGCGCGGCGATGAGCGCCGAGCGGGTCGCCTCCGCGGCCGGGCCGGAGGGCTTCCCGCGCGCCGGGCTCCCGGAGATCGCGCTCCTCGGCCGCTCGAACGCCGGGAAGTCGAGCCTGCTGAACCGCCTCGCCGGCCGGAGGCAGCTCGCGTTCGCGTCGGGAAAGCCCGGGACGACGCGCCTCTTCCACTTCTACCGCGTGGAGCGGCGCGGCCGCGCCCCGCTCCTGCTGGTCGACCTCCCGGGCTACGGCTTCGCGAAGGTCGCCAAGCGCGAGCGCGCGCTCTGGCGCGCCCGGATCGAGGGCTATCTCGAGGGCCGCGACGCGCTGCGCGCCTGCGTGCTGCTCCAGGACGTGCGCCGCGACGTCGGCGAGGACGAGACGCTGCTCCTCGCCTGGCTCGCCGAGCGACGCATCCCGGCCGTCGTGGCGCTCACGAAGTGCGACAAGCCGCCGCGCGCGCAGCTGCGCGCGCGCGCGGCGGAGCTCGCTCGCGCGCTCGGCGTGCCGCCGGAGCGCGTGGTCGCGACGTCCGCGCGCACCGGCGCAGGCGTCCCGGACCTGTGGAAGGCCCTCGACGCCGTGAGCGGCCAGGCGTCGGACCCCTCCGCGTAGGAGCCCTCCCCGCGGCCGCGCTCGCTCGGTCAGCGGAAGAGGTCGAGGCGCGGGTCGCGCAGCAGCGCGCGCGCGGAGCCGTCGCCGAACGCGACGGCGCCCTCCACGCCGTCGATCCAGACCGCCGGGACGCCCGCCGCCTTCGGCATGAGCAGGCCCGCCGCCGCGGCGAGCTGGTCCGCGCTCGCGTTCACGGTGACGGTGAGCGCGCGCCCGCGCAGGTCCGCGCTGCCGCGCAGGTCGGCGAGCGGCGCGAGCCCGGCGCAGCCGATGGCGACGTCCACCAGCCCCTCGCGCCACGCGCGCCCGAACGTGTCCGAGACGACGACCGCGAGCGGCTCGCGCGCGCCGCGCGCGAGGAGGCCGTCGCGCAGGCGACGCGCGGACGCGTCGGGGTCCTCGGGGAGCAGCACCGCGACGCCGTCGGCCGGCGCATTCGAGAGGTCGACGCCCGCGTTCGCGCACACGAAGCCGTGGCGCGTCTCGCAGACGAGGACGCCGTGCCCGCGCCGCACGATTCGCGCCGTCTCGCGCAGGATCACCTCGACGTGGCGCGGGTCCTTCCCGTCCTCGGCCGCGATCCGGCGCGCCTGCGCCGACGGCTCCACGTCCGCGAGCGCGACGAGGCGTCCTTCCTGCTTCGAGACGACCTTCTGGCAGACGACGAGGACCCCGCCGGCGAGCGCGATGCCCTCGCGCGCCGCGGCGTCCGCCAGCGCGCCCGCGAGGTCGTCGCCGGGCCCGATCATCGGGACGCCGCGCAGCGCCCGCAGCCGCAGCGCGCCGCTCACCCGCGGGCCCTCACGCCGCGCCCGCGCCGCGCGCGCCGCCCGCCGTCGCGCCCGCCGCGAAGCCGAGCGCGGCCAGGACGCCCCGCGTGCGCGGCGCGCCGGGTCCGTCCAGGATCGCCGCCGCGTCCTCGGGGCGGTCGAGGTCCACGGCCAGCGAGGGCAGGACGAGCTCGCGAAAGGGAACCCCGGCGCGCTGCGCGAGCGCGCGGTGGGCGGCGGCGCTCTGAGGCCCGAAGCGGTTCGCGATGGCGTCGTGCGGCGCGCGCAGCAGCGCCGACGTGCCGCCGTCGCGCGAGGGCGCGAGCACGACGCCGCGCCCGCCGAGCGCGCGCAGCGCGTCGAAGAGCGCGGCGACGTCCTCGGGCAGGGCGCCCGGCACGTCGCCGAGGACGACGAGGAGCGCGTCGAGGCCGTCGTGCGAGAGGGCGCGCGCCGCGTCCTCGAGCGCGGCGTCGAGCCCGGGACCCCCGCCGAGGAGCGCGCGCGCCCCGAGCGCCTCGGCCTCCCGCGCGACGCGCGGGTCGGGCGTCGCGACGGCGACGCAGTCGATCGCCGCCACCGCGCGCAGCGCCTCCACGAGGTCTCCGAGCATCGCGAGCGCGAGCCGCTCGAGCGCCTCGCGCGGGAGCCTTCCCGCGAGCCGCGACTTCCCGGCGGCCAGCGGCTTCACCGGGACGACGGCCGCGTTCACCGCAGGCGCCGCGCGAGGGCGAGCGTCGCCTCCGCGAGCCGGGCGGCCCGCGCGACGTCGGTCATCAGCGTGTCCACGGCGCACGGGACGAGGCCGAGCGCCGCGACGTCGTCGGCGTCGTGGAGATCGCGCTCGTCGAGCACGAAGCCGCGCGCGACGTCGCGGTAGAGCGTCGCGACCCCGCGCGCGGAGACCTCCGCGCCGATCCCGCGCAGGAGGCGGTCGGCCGGGCCCTTCACCGGCGCGCCGCCCACGATCGGCGAGACCGCGACGACGGGCGCGGCGCTGCGCCGCAGCGCGTCGCGCACGCCGGGCACCGCCAGGATCGGGCCGATCGAGACGACCGGGTTGCTCGGGCACAGGATCACGCCTTCCGCGGAGGCCAGCGCCTCGAGGACGCCGGGGCCGGGCCGCGCGCGCGCCGCCGCGCCGAGGTCGACGTGCGCCACGTCGTCGGGCGCGCCGTCGCGCGCGAGGTACTCCTCGAAGTGGAGCCGGCGCCCGTCGCGCAGCGAGACGTACGTCGGGCAGGGATCCTCGGACATCGGGAGGAGCCGCACGCCGACGCCCCACGCGCGGCGGATCTCGTCGGTGACCTCCGCGAGGCCCGCGCCCGCGCGGCGGCGCAGCGTGCGGTGGAGGCAGGTCGCGTAGTCGCGGTCGCCGAGCCGGAACCAGGTCGGGTGGCCGAAGCGGGCGAGGGCGTCGACGAGCGCGAAGCCGTCACCGGCGAGCCCGTACCCGCGCTGCGGGTCCACTTGACCTGCCAGTGTGTAGGTCACGATGTCGAGGTCGGGCGAGACGTGGACGCCGTAGAGCTCGCAGTCGTCGCCCGTGTTGACGATCGCGGCGACCTCGTGCGCCGGCACGACCTCGACGAGGCCGCGCAGGAAGCGCGCGGCGCCGACGCCGCCCGCGAGCGCGACCCAGGTCAAGCGGCGGTCAGGGCTGCTCGAGCTGCGCGCGCTCGTCCTGGAGGCTGCGCAGCTCCGCCAGCCGCTTCGGGAGCCGCTCGGCGACCTCGCGGAAGGAGGGATCGTACGCGAGCGTGCCCGGGTCTTCGGGCGCCGGGGCGGCGAGGAAGCCCTTCAGGGCCTCCTCGTCCGATGCGATCTCGGCCTCGAGCGCGGCGATGCGCGCGTCGAGGTCGCGCGTGCGCCCGGCGCGCTCCTCGGCGGAGAGGGCCGGCGCCGCGGGCGGCGCGGGCGCGGCGGCCGCGGTCTGCGCGGGCGGCGCGGGCGGTGCGGGCGCCTCGCCCGGGGCGTCCGGGAGCTCGGGAAGGCGGTCGGATTCCGCCCAGCGGTCGCGCGAGGCGCCTGGCGGCGCCGGGGCCGGCCCGGGGGCGGCCGCGGGCGTCGCGGCCCCGCCCTCGTCCCACTCCGGTGCGGGCGCGGAGGCGGCGGGGGAGGGCGCGGCGGGCGGCGCGGCGTCGCGCGCGGCCAGCGCGGCGTCGCCGTCGGCACCGCTCGCGGGCGCGCCGAGGGCGCGCACCGAGCCGCGCACGCTGCGCGGCACGCGGCCCAGGTCCGTCGTGTAGTGCGCGATGCCGTTGGCGTCGACCCACTTGTAGATGGTCGCCGGCGCCGCGTCGGCCATTTCACCGCCGCCCGCGCCCGCGCAGCCCGCGAGCGCGAGGGCCAGGCCGAGGGCGAGACCGGCGAGGCGTCGCGGCATGCGCCGGTGCAGGCGTCGGGTGGGGCGCGCCATCGCGGCGACATTCTTCGCGAGGGGTCCGGACGCGTCAACCGCATGCGGCCGCGAGGACGCGCCGCCTCGCGCGCCGGCACGCGGGTCGTTCACGGCGCGCGCGGCGGCCCGCGGCGGCGCGCGTGCAACCCCGCGCCGTCGCGCCGCGGCTTCGCGCCGGCGGCGCGGCCGCGCGACGGCACGGCGTTTGCTCGACGCCGCGCCCGATGATCGCTGCACGCCGCGTCGGGGTCGCCTTCGCGCGCAGGTCCGCGCGCCCTTGCCGCGCCGCGGATCGCGCCGCGGGCGCCGCGGCCGCGCTCGGCCTCTCGCTCGCGCTCGCGCACGCCGCCCCGGCGATCGCGACGCCGAGCGCGGCCCACGGGACCGGCGCGAGCGTCTCCGCGCCCGCCGCCGTCCTCCCGAGCGCCGCCGCGAGCCTCGCGAGGCGCGCGGCCTCCGGCGCGGCCGCCGCCGCGCCGGTCGCCACCAGGCCCGAGCCCTCCGAGCCCGCGCCGCTCGTCTGGCGCCATGCCGGCGCGCCGCCCGGGAGCCGCGACGCCGAGGCCGTCGCGCTCCACGCGCCGAGCGGACGCATCGTGCTCGGCGATGCGCGCGGCGTCTGGCTCTGGAGCCCGGGCGAGCCCTGGCGCCGCGTCCTCGGACGCGGTCCCGTGCGCGAGCTGCGCTTCGACGCCCGAGGGCGCCTCCTCGCGGCGACGGACCGCGGGCTCTACGCGGTGGAGCCCGAGGGCGGGGTACGCAAGCTGCGCCTCGCCGCGGGTGGGAAGGCATCGCGCGTGCGACGTCTCGCGCTCGCCGGCGGAGTCGTCGCGGTGGGCACCGAGGCGGGCGTGCAGGTCGCGCCGGACGGCGAGGCGTTCGCCCGCCTCGACGGCGCGCTTCCCGACGGCCCGGTCGACGCGCTCGCGCTGCGCGCGCTCGACGGCGGCGGGCTCGAGCTCTGGGCGTCGATCCAGGGGGCGCTGCACCGCGCCGAGCTCGCGCGCGGCCCACACGGGCTCGCGGTGCGCGCGAGCGAGCCCGTGGTGCTCGCCGAAAGCCCGGGCGCGCGCGCCGCGCTGGACCTCGCCGTCGACGTGGCCGGCGCGGACGTCGCCGTGCTCTCCGAGACCGACGTCGCGCTCCTTCGCGAAGGCGTCTGGCGCAGCCGTCCGCTCGCCCTCGGCGCCGGCGCGCGCGCGCGGCGGCTCGGGCGGGGCGCGGGGCGGCTCTTCGTCGCGACCGACGCCGGCATCGTCGAGGCGCGCGCCTTCGAAGGCCCCTGGCGACGCGCCGCGGGCGCCGCGGGCGCGGCGGGGGCGACGGCGCTCGCCGGCGACGCGGCGCGCGCCGTCGCGGCGAGCGAGCGCGGTCTGCTCGAGGCGGTCGCGGCGGACGGGGCGCCGGCGGACGTGGCCGCGTCGGGGCTCGCGCGCCCGCTCGGCCACGACGACTGGCTCGCCCGTCTCGAAGGCGAGCCCGCCGTGCAAGACGTCCATGCGGCCGCGCTCCGCTACCTCGGGCTCGGACCCGAGCGGCTGCGCGCGCTCGCGCGCCGCGCGGACCGGCGCGGGTGGCTCCCGGTCGTCGAGCTGCGCGGCGGCGCGGGGCGCGGCCGCGCGCTCCGCATCCACCACGATCAGGTCGTGACGTCGGGCCTCGCGCACGACCTCCTCGACCGCCAGCTCGACCGCGGCAGCGACTACGAAGGCTCGCTGAGCCTGGCCTGGGACCTCGGCGATCTCGTCTTCCAGCCCGACGCGCTCGACGTCTCGCGCGAGGCGCGCGAGGTGATCGAGCTGCGCGACGAGGTGCTCGACGAAGTCACCCAGCTCTACTACGAGCGCCGCCGCGTGCTCCTCGCGCTGCGCCAGGGCGCGGGCGACGAGCTCGAGCTCGCGCGCCTGCGCGTGCGCGCGGACGAGCTCGCCGCCGGGCTCGACGCCTGGACGGGCGGCTGGTTCTCGCGTCGCGCGGCCCCGCTCGCGGCGTCGCGCCCGGCGGCCTTCGACTCGCCCCCGCCGTCCCGGGGAGTCCTCCTGCCATGAACGCCCTCGCACGCACGCTCGCCGCCGCCCCGACGCTCGCCGCCGCGCTCGCCGCCGCGCCGGCCTCCGCGCTCCCGCTCCTGTCCGAGGTGCTCTACGACGCCGCGGGGAGCGACGACGGCGCCGTCTTCGTGGAGCTCTACGGCGCACCCGGCACCTCGCTCGACGGCTGGACGATCGAGGGCGTGAACGGGGCGGACGGCGACGTCACGGTGACGCTCGAGCTCACCGGGACCATCCCCGAGGACGGCCTCTTCGTCGTGGCGGACGCCGGCCCGGCGCTCGTCCCGGGCGCCGATCTCCTCCTCGAGTTCGACTTCCAGAACGGCCCCGACTCCGTGGTGCTGCGCGACGCGCTCGGCGCGGTCGTGGACGCGCTCGGCTACGGCGTCTTCGCGGCGGGCACGGTGTTCGCTGGGGAGGGCGCGCCCGCGCCCGACGGCGCGGCAGGCGAGAGCGTCGCGCGCCTCTTCGCGAACGTCGACACCGACGACAACGCGGCCGACTTCGCGCTTCTCCAGACGCCGACGCCGGGCGAGGCGCCGCTCGCGCCCGTGCCCGAGCCCGGCGCCGCGGCGCTCGTCGCGACCGGCCTCGCCGCCCTCGCGCTCGGGAAGCGACGGTGAGCCCCCCGCCACCAGACGCCGTCGCTCGGGCCCCGGCGCCGCGTGCGCCGGGGCCCGCCTGGCCCGTTCAGCCGCGGGCGGACCCGGCCGATACGCGCAGGGACGCCGTGCATCCTCCCGGGATCGGTCGGGTCTTGCGCCGCGTCACGCGAGCGGGAAAGGTCCGGCCATGCTGTCCGGCTTCAACACGAACGTCCGGCACCGGTCGATCCTCTTCCACGTGCAGAGCGAGGACAGCGGCCGCAACCACCCGCACGTGATCACGCACCTCTATCACGGCGGCACGATCCTCGCGTCCGAGAAGACGAGCTACGCGGACCGCCTCGGGGACCCCGATCTCCCGGCCGTCGTGAAGTCGCTGATGGAGACCCAGCACAAGGGCGTGCTGCGCCGCCTCGCGGCGGGCGAGTTCGACCCGCTGATCCGCGAGCGCCTCGGGGCCGACGCGCTGCCGGAGGATGCGGACGTGCGGGCCGACCGCACGCCGCCGCCGGAGGCCGAAGAGGCGCGCGGCGCCACGCGGCCGGCCGCCGCGCCGGCGGAGCCCGCGCCCGCGGCCGCGGCCGAAGGCGAGCCGTCCACGCAGCGCGAGCCGCGCCCCGACCGGAGCTTCGGCGCCGGGATCGTCTCGGAGCGGCCGCTCGACGAGGTGATCCTCGACTACCTCGTCGAGAGCGCGCGCCAGCGCAAGCGCCGCGCGCGGTGAGCGGGCTCGCGGGGGACCCGGCGCGCGGCGGCGACGCGCTCGTGCGCCTGTTCCACGTCTCGAAGTCGTACCTCGCGGGCACGTGGGCGCTGCGCGACGTGAGCCTCGAGCTGCGGAAGGGCGAGCTCGCCTTCCTCACCGGCTCGAGCGGCGCCGGGAAGACGACGCTCATGAAGCTCATCTTCGCCGCGGAGCGGCCGAGCGAGGGTCAGATCCTCATCCTCGGCCGCAACGTGGACCGGCTGCGGCCGGCGGGCATCCCGGCGCTGCGCCGCCGGATCGGGGTCGTGTTCCAGGACTTCAAGCTGCTGCCGCGGCGCACGGTGGAGGAGAACGTCGCGGTCGCGCTCGACGTCGTGGGCGTTCCGCACCGGCAGGCGCGCGGCCGCGTCTTCTCGATTCTCAAGCGCGTCGGGCTCCAGCACCGGCGCTTCCACTATCCGCTCTCGCTCTCGGGCGGCGAGCAGCAGCGCGTCGCGATCGCGCGCGCGCTCGTGAACGAGCCCGAGATCCTGCTGGCGGACGAGCCCACCGGGAACCTCGACGCCGCGCTCACGCTCGAGATCATGGATCTGATCGCCGGGGCGGCGGCGCGCGGGACCACGGTCCTCGTCGCGACCCACGACCTCTCGCTCGTCGAGCGGTTCGGGCGGCGCATGCTGCGGCTCGACGCCGGGCGGCTCGCGGCGGACCAGCGCGCGGCGGGGGTCGCGCCCTGAGCGCGCTCCTGGCCCAGGCGCGCCACCTCGCGCGCTCCGCGTGGCTCGGCCTGCGCTCGAGCCCGGTTCCGTCGGCGATCGCGGTCGCGACGATCGCGGTGACGCTCTTCCTCCTCGGCGCCTTCGCGCTCCTCCTCGCGAACATGAGCGGCCTGCTCGAGCGCTTCGGACGCGAGGTGCGGCTGACGGCCTACGTCGCCGACGGCCTCGCGCCCGAGGCCGGGCGCGCGCTCGCGGAGCGAGTCGCGCGGCTGGAGGGCGTCGAGCGCGCCGTCTTCGTCGGGAAGGACGAGGCGCTCGAGCGCTTCCGGCGCCGCCTCGGCGGGGAGGCGTCGCTGCTCGAGGGGCTCGAGGAGAACCCGCTCCCCGCGTCCGTCGAGGTCGAGCTCGCGCCCTCGCACCGCAGCGAGGACGGCCTCGCGCGGGTGCGCGCCGCGCTCGCCGCGACGGACGGCGTGGCCGAGGTCGCGCACGGACACGCCTGGGTCGCGGGCTACGCGCGCGCGGTGTCGTTGCTGCGCGCCGCGGCCGCGGTCCTGGGCGGCGTCCTCGCGCTCGCCGCGCTCCTCATCGTGACCAACACGATCCGGCTCGGGGTGTACGCGCGCCGCGACGAGATCGAGATCCTGATGCTCGTGGGCGCCACGCGAACGTTCGTGGCGGCCCCGTTCCTGCTGGAGGGCCTCGTGCAGGGCGCCGCCGGCGGGGCGCTCGCGCTGGGGGCCCTCTGGGCCGCGTTCGCGCTCTTCGGCGGCCCCCTCCACGGCGCCTTCGCGTTCGTGCTCGGCTCGGTGGAGCCGTCGTTCCTGGGGGCCGGCGGCTGCGCGGCGCTCGTGGCCGGGGGCGCGGGCCTCGGGTTCCTGGGCTCGGCGGCGGCGCTGCTCCAGGGCCTGCGCGCGTGACCCGCGTCGCGGGCCCGACCGCCGCGCGCGCCGCCGGGCGCGCCGCCCGGGCCCGCCGTCGCGCGGGCGCCGCCGCGGTGGCCGCGCTCGCCGCCGCGCTCGCGCTCGCGGCCGGCGCCGCCGACGCCCCGGATCCGCGCGCCGCGGAGCTCGAGGCGCTGCGGCGCGCGATCGAGGAGCGCCGCGCGCGCATCGAGCGCTTCGAGCGCGAGGAGCGCGGCGTCCTCGAGACGCTCGAGGAGAGCGACCGCGCGCTCGAGGCGCTCGGGCGCGACGCCGCCGCGGCGCGCCGCGAGGCCGCGGACGCCCGCGCCTCGCTGCGGCGCCTCGAGGCGGACGCGGCCGGGCTCGCGCGGCGCGTCGAGCGGACGCGCACGGCGCTCGCGCGCCGCGCCGTCGCGCTCTACAAGGCCGGCGAGCTCGGGCCCGCCGCGGCGCTCTTCGCCGCCGCCGACCTGCACGAGGCGCTCGAGCGCGCCACGCTGCTCCAGCGCCTCCTCGACCAGGACCGCGCGCTCCTGCGCCGCTTCCGCACCGAGTCCGACGCGCTCGCCGCCGCGCGCGAGGCGGCGGCGCGGGCGGCCGCGACGCGCGACGCCGCAGTGGCGCGGCTCGACGCCCGCGCGAGGGAGATCGCGGGCGAGCGAGGCGCCCGCGAGCGCGTCCTCGCCACGCTGCGCAGCGACCGGCGCCGCGAGCGCGCGGCGCTCGCGGAGCTCGAGGCCGCCGCGCGCGCGCTCGAGGAGACGCTCGCCGCGCTCCAGCGCGAGGAGCCCGGCGTCCCGCCGCCGCGGGGCGCGGTGCCCTTCGCGGCGCTCCGCGGCGCGCTCGAGCGCCCCGTGGAGGCGCCGCTGGCCGCGCGCTTCGGCCGGGTCGCCGACGAGTTCGGAACCGAGACCTTCCGCAAGGGCGTCGAGTTCGCCGCCCCGCGCGGGGCGCCGGTCCGGGGCGTCGCCGACGGCGTCGTGCGCTACGCGGGCTGGTTCCGGGGCTACGGCAAGATCGTGATCCTCGACCACGGCGACGCCTTCTACACGGTCTCGGGACACCTCGACGAGATCGCCGTCGAGGTGGGCCAGACGGTGCGCCGCGGGGAGCCGATCGGGCGCGCGGGCGACACGGGGTCCCTCGCCGGGCCGCGGCTCTACTTCGAGATCCGGAGGGGCCGCGAGGCGCTCGACCCCGCCGACTGGCTCGAGGGGCGCGGCGCGGGTTAGACTACTGCGCCTTGCCGCCCGCCGCGGCGTCTCCCCGCACGATCAAGCGCTCCCGACGGCGCGCCGAACCGGGAGCGAGGAGCCGCACCGACCCATGCCCCTGCCCACGGGCCGCCTCCGCTTCGTCTCCGGGTTCGTCGCCGGGCTCTGCACGGCGGCGTTCGTCGTGGTCTCCACCGGCGCCGCCAACGGCCTCGTGGCGTCGCGCTACCAGGAGCTCTCGCTCTTCGCCGGGGTGCTGAAGCTCGTGCGCGAGAACTACGTCGAGGAGGTGGACGAGACGAGGCTCGTGCGCGGCGCGGTGCGCGGCATGCTCGAGGACCTCGACCCGCACTCCTCGTACCTCGACCCCGACTCGCACAAGGAGATGCAGGTCGACACGCGCGGCGAATTCCACGGCCTCGGCATCGAGATCATGAAGCGCCGCGACGGCTTCATCGAGGTGGTGGCGCCGATCGACGGCACGCCGGCCGCGCGCGCGGGGCTGCGCGCGCGCGACCAGGTCGTCGCGATCTGCCCCACCGAGCCGCCGAAGGACTGGGACGAGCCGTGCCGCAGCACGAAGGGGATGGACCTGCACGACGCCGTGCTGCTCATGCGCGGCCCGCGCGGCTCCCGCATCACGATCCAGGTGCTGCGCGAGGGCTTCGAGCAGCCGGAGCCGTACAGCATCGTGCGCGACGTCGTGAAGGTGGAGTCGGTCGAGGCGCGCCTCCTCGAGCCGGGCCTCGTGTACGCGCGCATCCGCTCCTTCCAGGAGCACACCGCGGACGACCTGCGCCGCAAGGTGGAGGCGTTGCGCGAGAAGTCCGGCGGCACGTTCCACGGCTTCGTCCTCGACCTGCGCGACGACCCGGGCGGCCTCCTCGACCAGGCCGTGAAGGTGGCGGACTTCTGGCTCTCCGACGGGCTCATCGTCTACACCCAGGGGCGCGTCGAGAGCCAGCGCCAGGAGTTCCGCGCGCGCCGCGACGGCGAGGGGCCCGGGTACCCGATGGTGGTCCTCGTGAACGCCGGCACCGCGAGCGCGTCGGAGATCGTGGCGGGGGCGCTCCAGGACCAGCGCCGCGCGCTCGTCCTCGGCGCCCCGACCTTCGGGAAGGGCTCGGTGCAGACGGTCTACCCGCTCGACGACGGCTCGGGCCTGCGCCTCACGACGGCGCTCTACTACACGCCGGCCGGGCGCTCGATCCAGGCGGTGGGGATCGTGCCGGACATCGTGGTCGAGCAGCCGTCGCAGGGCGGCGACGCGCCGGAGCGGGCCCGGCCGCACGCCATCCGCGAGCGCGACCTGGACGGGCACTTCGGCCCCGTGGGCGACGCCGCGGAGCCGCGCCCGCGCGACGACGCGCCGGCCGGCGAGGCGTCCACGGAGGGTCGGGAGGCGCCCGCGGAGGACCTCCAGCTCGCGCGCGCGGTCGAGGTCCTGAAGAGCTGGACGTACTTCGAGCGCATGCGCGGCTCGGACGACCCCGCGACGAAGGCCGCCGCACCGGAAGCGCCCAGGCCCCGGGCGTCCCTCGAAGGCCGCCGGCCCTGACCCAGGCGGGGTCGCCCGGCGAGGCGGGCGCGCGACCCCGGGTCTTCCGGGTGAGCGAGCTCTTGGCGGGGCTGCGCGGGCTGCTCGAGCAGCGCGTCGGCCGCGTCTGGGTCGCGGGCGAGCTCGGCAGCCTGCGGAGCGCCCCCTCCGGCCACGTCTACTTCACGCTGAAGGACCGGACGGCGCAGATCCGCGCCTGCATGTTCCGCAGTGATCTCCGGCGCTTGCGCTTCGAGTGCGAGGAAGGGCTCGAAGTCCTGGCCTGGGCCGAGGCGACGGTCTACGAGCCGCGTGGCGAGCTCCAGCTCGTCGTCCGGCACCTCGAGCCGCGGGGCCGCGGCGCGCTCCAGCTCGCCTTCGAGCAGCTGCGCGCGCGGCTCGAGGCGGAGGGCTGCTTCGACTCCGCGAGGAAGCGCGCGCTGCCCGTCCTCCCGCGCGCGATCGGCGTCGTGACGTCGCCGCACGGCGCGGCCCTCCACGACGTGCTCGAGGTCTCCGGCCGCCGCTTCCCCGCGATCCCGCTCGTGCTGGCGCCCGCGCGCGTCCAGGGCGAGGGCGCGGAGGACGAGATCGCGGCGGCGCTCGCCGCGGTGGCGTCGCAGGCGCGGGTCGACGTCGTCCTCCTCGTGCGCGGCGGCGGCTCGCCCGAGGACTTGCGCCCCTTCAACACCGAGCGCGTCGCGCGCGCCGTGTGCGCGTCGCCGGTCCCGGTCGTGAGCGGGGTCGGCCACGAGGTGGACGTCACGATCGCGGACCTCGCCGCCGACGTGCGCGCGCCGACTCCTTCCGCGGCCGCGGCGCTCGCCGTTCCCGACCGCGGCGCCCTCCTCGTGCGCGTGGGGCGCGACTCGCGCCGCCTCCTCGCCGCGGGCCGGCGCGTGCTGGAGCGCGCGCAGCACCGCCACGCGCGCCTCCACGAGGCGCTCCGCGCGAGCGCGCCGACCGAGCGGCTGCGCGCGCGCCGCGTGCGCCTCGAGGCCGCGCGCGCGGCGCTCGAGCGAGGCGCGCGGCGGGCGATCGAGCGGCGCGGCCCGCAGCTTCGCGCCGCGGCCGCGCGGCTCGACGCGCTCTCCCCGCTCGCCGTCCTCGGCCGCGGCTACGCGATCGCGCGGCACGTCGCGAGCGGGCGCATCGTCCGCAGCCCCGCGGACGTCGCGCCGGGCGACCTCCTGCGGCTTCGCCTCGCCGCGGGAGAGCTCGACGCGACGGCGGCGGCGCCCGCCGCGAACGCGCCTGCCACCCGCGGTGGAGAGCACTGATCTTCCACGGGTTTTTCCGTCGACGCGCGTTTGACGCGGGGAGGCGCCGGACGTAGCTTCCGTCGCTCGATGGCCCAGGATCCCGAGGCGCCCGCGCCGGCCGCGGAGCCCTCCTTCGAGGAGGCGCTCGCGGGGCTCGAGGCGATCGTCGAGCGCCTCGAGGCGGGCGAGCTCCCGCTCGAGCACGCGCTTGCGGCCTTCGAGGAGGGCGTGCGGCTCTCGCGCGCGTGCGCCGCGCAGCTCGAGGCGAGCGAGCGGCGCATCGAGCAGCTCGTGCGCGAGGGCGGCGGCTGGAACACGCGGCCGCTCGTCCCCGGCGAGAGCGAGGGCGAGGGCTAGTGGACCTGCGCGCCTGGCTCGCCGAGCGGGCGACCCTGCTGGAGCGCTTCCTCGACGAGCGCGTGCCCCCCGCGGAGGCCGAGCCCGCGGCCCTCCACGCGGCGATGCGCCACCTCCTCTTCCCGGGCGGGAAGCGGCTGCGGCCGGCGTTCGCGTTCGCGGCCTGCGAGGCGGTGGGCGGCGCGCCGGAGCGCGCGCTCCCGCTCGCCGCGGCGGTGGAGCTCGTCCACACCTACTCGCTGATCCACGACGACCTGCCCTGCATGGACGACGACGCCGTGCGGCGCGGGCGCCCGACGGTCCACGTGGCGCACGGCGAGGCGCTCGCCGTCCTCGCGGGCGATGCGCTGCAGGCGCTCGCGTTCGAGGTCCTCGCCGCGCCCGGGCACGCGCCCGACGCCGCGCGCCTCGCGGCGCTCCGCGAGCTCGCCGCGGCCGCCGGCGCGCAGGGGCTCGTCGGCGGGCAGGCCGACGACCTCGCGTTCGCCGCCGAGGGCGGCGCCGACCGGGTGGAGTCCGTCCACCGGCGCAAGACGGCGGCGCTCTTCGCGGCGGCGACCGCGGGCGGCGCGCTCCTCGGCGGCGCGGCGCCCGAGCGCGCGGCGCAGCTGCGCCGCTTCGGGCTCCAGGTGGGCGCGGGGTTCCAGATCGCCGACGACCTCCTCGACCGCGGAGACGACGAGCCGTGCTCGCTCGTCCGCGTCCTCGGTCCGGACGCCGCGCGCGCGCGGGCGGCGGCGCGGCTGGCGCGCGGCCTCGCCGAGATCGAGGATCTCGGCCAGCGCGGCGAGACCCTGCGCGAGCTGGCCCGCGCGGCCGTGGAGCGCGATCTTTGACCGACGTTTCGTCCGACGCGGAGGGGTGTGCGATGGGGGAGCGCCGGCTCGACGGCATCCAGAGCCCGGAGGATCTCCGCCGGCTGCCGCGGGAGGAGGTCGCGCAGGTCGCGGCCGAGATCCGCGAGGAGATCGTGCAGCGCGTCTCGCGCGTGGGCGGCCACCTCGCGTCGAGCCTCGGCGCCGTCGAGCTGATCGTCGCGCTCCACTACGTGTTCGACACGCCGCGCGACCGCCTCGTCCTCGACGTCGGCCACCAGGGCTACGCGCACAAGATGCTGACCGGGCGCCGCGACGCGTTCGACGCCATCGGGAAGGAAGGGGGGATCGGGAAGTTCCTGCGCCGCGACGAGTCGCCCTACGACCACTTCGGCGCCGGACACGCGGGCACCTCGATCTCCGCCGCGCTCGGCATGGCGCGCGCCTTCCAGCACCGCGGCGAGGACCGCCGCGCGCTCGCCCTCATCGGGGACGGCGGCATGACGGCGGGCATGGCCTTCGAGGCGCTCAACCACGCCGGCCACCTGAAGCAGCGCAACCTCGTCGTCGTCCTCAACGACAACGAGATGTCGATCTCGCCCAACGTGGGCGCGCTCTCGTCGTACCTCTCGCGCAAGCTGTCCGCGCCGATGGTGCGCCGAATGAAGGGGTGGGCGAAGGAGTTCCTCGGCTCCATGCCGGGCGACATGCTGCACTGGGCGCAGAAGGCCGAGGAGTCGCTGAAGGTCTTCTTCTCGCCCGGACTCCTGTTCGAGGCCCTCAACTTCAAGTACGTCGGCCCCGTGCAGGGCCACCGCATGGACGTCCTCCTCGAGACGCTCGAGAACGTGAAGGCGATGCTCGCGAACGGCGACGGGCCGATCCTCGTGCACGCGATCACGGCGAAGGGCTACGGCTACGAGCCGGCGCAGCAGGACCCGTTCAAGTACCACGGCGTGGGCGCCTTCGACGTCGGCTCGGGCGCCTTCCGGCCGTCGAAGCCCGGCCCGCCGAAGTACCAGGTGGTCTTCGCGGACACGCTGATCGAGCTCGCGCGCGCGGACGAGCGCATCGTCGGGATCACGGCCGCCATGGCGGACGGGACGAGCCTCGACCGCTTCCAGAAGGCGTTTCCCGGCCGGTTCTACGACGTCGGCATCGCGGAGCAGCACGCCGTCACGTTCGCCGCCGGCCTCGCGGCCGAGGGCATGAAGCCCGTGACGGCGATCTACTCGACGTTCCTCCAGCGCGCGTACGACCAGGTCGTGCACGACGTCTGCGTCCAGAACCTCGACGTCACCTTCGCGATGGACCGCGCGGGGCTCGTCGGCGCGGACGGCGCGACGCACCAGGGCATGTACGACCTCGCCTACCTGCGCGCGCTGCCGAACATCGTGGTCATGGCGCCGAAGGACGAGAACGAGCTGCGCCACATGCTGCGCACGGCGGTCGAGTACCCGGGGCCCGCCGCGATCCGCTACCCGCGCGGCGCGGGCGTCGGCGTGCCGCTCGACCCGGACCCGAAGCCGATCCCGATCGGGCACGCGGAGCTCCTGCGCGACGGCGACGACGCCCTCATCGTCGCGCTCGGGACGCGCGTCCATCCCGCGCTCGAGGCGGCCGACGAGCTCGCCGCGGACGGGATCCACGCCGCCGTCCTGAACGCGCGCTTCGCGAAGCCGCTCGACCGGGAGCGCATCGGCGCGCTCGCCGCGCGCTGCGGGCGCGTCGTCACCGTGGAGGAGCACGCGGGCATGGCGGGCTTCGGGAGCGCCGTGCTCGAGCTCCTGGCCGAGCGCGGCCATCGCGGGCCGGTGCGTTGCCTCGCGGTGCCGGACGTCCTCGTCGAGCACGGGGACCCCGAGCGCCAGCACGCCGCGCTCGGGATCGACGCGCACGGCATCGCGCGAGCCGTGCGCGAGCTCGTCCGCGGGGGCTGAGGGCGCGGGCGCGGCCGGCCGCGGTCGCGCCGCGCGGACGGGCGGAGGTCGCGTGGCCGGCGGGCGCGGCGCACGGGCGGGGAAGACCCGCCTCGACGAACGCCTCGTGCGCGAGGGCCTCGCCGAGAGCCGCGCCCGGGCGCAGGCCCTGATCCTCGCCGGGCAGGTGCTCGTCGACGACGCGCCCGCCGAGAAGCCCGGCGCGCAGGTGCGCGACGACGCGCGCGTGCGGCTGCGCGGCGAGCCGCCGCGCTTCGTCTCGCGCGGCGGCGAGAAGCTCGCGGGCGCCCTCGCCGACCTCGGCGTCGCGCCCGCGGGGCGCGTGTGCCTCGACGTCGGCGCCTCGACGGGCGGCTTCACCGACTGCCTCCTCGCGGCCGGGGCGCGCCGCGTCGTCGCGGTGGACGTCGGCTACGGCCAGCTCCACCCGCGCCTGCGCGCCGACCCGCGCGTCGCGGCGCTCGAGCGGACGAACTTCCGGACCGTCGCCGCGGAGGTCGTGCGGGCGGCCGCGGGGGCGCCGATCGAGCTCGCCGTGATGGACGCGTCCTTCATCTCGGCGACGCTCCTCCTGCCGCGGATGGCGGAGGTGGCCCCACGCGCCGAGGCGCTCGTCCTCGTGAAGCCGCAGTTCGAGCTCGGGCCGGAGCGGGTGGGGAAGGGCGGGGTCGTGCGCGACGACGCCGGGCGCGCCGCCGCGGTCGCGCGGGTGCGCGAAGCCGCCGCCGCGCTCGGCTACGAGGTCGCCGGCCAGGCCGAGAGCCGCCTCCCCGGCCCGAAGGGCAACCGCGAGGTCTTCCTCCACCTCCGCCCGCAGCCCCGGCCCGAGGGAGCCCCCCCGCAGGGGCGGCCGCCGGCCGAGCAGCCGGGGCCGGGGCCCGGCCCGGGGAGCGGCGCGCGCCGCGGAAGCGTGCCGAACCCGCGCCGGGCGCCGTCCGGGGAGCGTGACGCGATCTAGGACTCCGCTGGTACGGATTCCTCCCTGCGCTACCTTTCGCCCGTCTTCGACAGGAGCTCCCGGGACCATGTCGCTCATGACCGTCACCGAGTCCGCCGCCCAGCAGATCAAGCGCCTCCTCGACCAGGAGGGCAAGACAGAGACCCACGCGCTGCGCATGAAGGTCGTGGGCGGCGGCTGCTCCGGGCTCCAGTACCAGCTCGCCTTCGACGACCGGCGCCGCGACGAAGACAGCGAGCTCGAGTCGAACGGCGTGCGCGTGCTCGTCGACGAGAAGAGCGCGCTCTACCTGGTCGGCACCACGCTGGACTACGTCGACACGCTGATGGAGTCCGGCTTCAAGATCCAGAACCCGAACGCGAAGTCGACCTGCGGCTGCGGGCAGTCGTTCGGGGCGTAGCAGCCCGAGGCGGCGCGTGCAGCGCCCCATCTACCTCGACCACCACGCCACGACGCCGTGCGACGAGCGCGTGCTCGACGCCATGCGGCCCTACTTCCGCGAGGAGTTCGGGAACGCGGCGAGCCGGACGCACGCCTACGGCTGGCGCGCCGAGGCGGCGGTCGAGCGGGCCCGCGAGGAGGTGGCGGCCGCGATCGGCGCGGCCGACCCGCGCGAGATCGTCTTCACGAGCGGCGCGACGGAGAGCGACAACCTCGCGCTCCAGGGCGTCCTGCGGGCGCGCGGGACGGGCGAGCTCGTGATCTCCGCGATCGAGCACCCCGCGGTGTCGGACACGGCGCACGCGCTCGCGCGCGAGGGATTCGCCGTCCGCGTCCTCCCCGTCGACGGCGAGGGCCTCGTCGACCCCGCCGCGCTCGAGGCCGCGATCGCGGAGCGCACCGCGCTCGTCTCCGTGATCTGGGCTCACGGCGAGATCGGCGCGGTGCAGCCCATCGCCGAGCTCGCCGCGCGCTGCCGCGCGCGCGGCGTCCCGTTCCACAGCGACGCGGCGCAGGCGGTGGGGAAGCTCCCCGTCGACGTCGCGCGCGACGGCGTCGACCTGCTCTCGTTCTCGGCGCACAAGGTCTACGGGCCGAAGGGCGTGGGCGCGCTCTACGTCCGGCGGCAGCGGCCACGCCTGCGGCTCGCGCCGCTCCTCCACGGCGGCGGCCACGAGTTCGGCCTTCGTTCGGGCTCGCTGCCCGTGCCGCTCGTCGTCGGGATGGGCGCGGCGCTCCGCATCGCCGGTGCCGAGCGCGAGGAGGAGGCGCGCCGGCTCCTCGCGCTGCGCGAGCGCCTGCTCGGGCGCCTCGGCGCCGCCCTCCCCGGCGTCCGCGTGAACGGTCCGAAGGACCGCCGCCTGCCCGGGAACCTCCACCTCTCGATCGAGGGCGTCCCGGCCGACGCCCTTCTCGCGAGCTGCCCCGAGCTCGCGTTCTCGACCGGCTCGGCGTGCGCGTCCGCCCGGCCCGAGCCGAGCCCCGTCCTCGTCGCGCTCGGGCTTTCGCCGGACCGGGTGCGCGAGGGCTTCCGCATCGGGCTCGGGCGCGAGACGCGCGAGGCCGACGTGGACCGCGCCGCCGACGTGATCGCCGAGCGGGCGGCGCGCCTGCGCGCCGAGCGGGTCGCCTCGCTTCGGCCCGCCGGGGCCGCTACGCTCCCCGCTTCCCAGCCTTCCGAGCCGTTCCGGGAGTCCCGTTGAGCGACGCCAAGAGCACGAACATCACCTGGCACGCCGGGCACGTCGGGAGGAGGGACCGCGAGGCCCTGCTCGGCCAGCGCGGCGCGACGCTCTGGCTCACCGGGCTGTCCGGCTCCGGGAAGTCCACGATCGCCGTCGCCGCCGAGCACGCCCTCGTCGAGCGCGGGCACCTCGCGTACGTGCTCGACGGCGACAACGTCCGGCACGGTCTCAACAAGAACCTCGGCTTCTCGCCCGCCGATCGGACGGAGAACATCCGCCGCATCGCGGAGGTCGCGAAGCTCTTCACCGACTGCGGCGTGATCGTCCTCACCTCGTTCATCTCGCCCTATCGCGCGGACCGCGACGCAGCGCGCGCGATCTTCGCCTCCGGCGACTTCGTCGAGGTGTTCGTCGACGCGTCCCTCGAGACGTGCGAGGCGCGCGATCCGAAGGGCCTGTACAAGAAGGCGCGCGCCGGAGAGATTCCCGAGTTCACCGGGATCTCGGCGCCCTACGAGCCCCCCGAGCGCCCCGAGCTGGTGCTCGACACGGCCGCGCTCTCCGTCGAGGCGAGCGTGGCAGCGCTGCTTCGCCACCTGGAGGCGAACGGATACCTGAAGCGCTGAAGGCGGCCCCGCCCGTCGAGGCCGCGCGTCGAGGGGGTATGACGATGGGCCGCGGACGCACCGTCCGCCTCGCGCTCGGCGCCGCGGCGGCCCTGCTCCTCGCAGGCTGCGCGGCGCTGCTTCCGCCGGAGCGGCGCGGGCCGCCGCTCGGCCCGGACGGGCTGCCGGTCGGGACCACGCCGGAGCTCGACTTCCTCGTGGCGCGCGACCTCGAGCTCGCGGGCGAGCTCGACGAGGCGCTGCGCGTCTACGAGCGCGCGCTCGCGAAGGATCCCGATTCGCCGGAGCTGCTCCGCAAGGTGGCCGAGCTCTCGGCGCGGGCCGGCAGGCTCGACGAGGCCGTGCGCCACGCCGAGCGCGCGTACGCACTCGAGCCGGGCGACCCGAGCACGCGCCTCTTCCTCGGGACGCTCTATCGCTTCCTCCACCGCGACGCGAAGGTGGAGGAGGTGCTGCGCGGGCCCGACGGCCAGCCGTTCGACGCCGACGCGGCCCTCCTCCTCTACGGGACGCTCGTCGAGGCGAAGCGCTACCCCGCGGCGATCGAGGTCGCGCGCTGGATGATCGAGCACGAGCCCGAGGGGCTGCGCGGCTGGTTCGCGCTCGCGGACGCGCGCGAGAAGATGGGCGACCCGGCGGGCGCCGAGGCCGCGCTGCGCGAGGGCCTCGCGCGCCACCCGGGCGAGCTGGCCTTCTACGGGGCGCTCGCGCGGGCGCGCCGCGACCGCGACGACCGCGCGGGCGAGGTGGAGATCTACCGCGAGATCCTGAAGCAGCAGCCCGGCCACTCCGCGACCCTCCTCGCGATGGCGGAGGCGCTCATCGACCTCGAGCGCTACGACGAGGCCGCGGCCGTGCTCGAGCAGGTGCTGCGCGCGGACCCCGACGACGTCCGCACGCGCGTCCGCCTCGGCTTCCTCGAGTTCGAGCGGCGCCGCTACGACGGCGCGCGCGGCCACTTCGAGCGCGCGCTCGCGCAGAGCCCCGAGCAGCACGACGTGACCTACTTCCTGGGCGTCACGCTGCGGCGCATGAACCGGCCGGACGAGGCGATCGCCGTGCTCGAGCGCATTCCCCGGGGCCACGAGCGCTATCCGGAGGCGCGCACCCAGATCGCCGGCGTCTACGAGCGCCGCGGCGACTTCGCGCGCGCGATGGAGGAGGTGGAGCGCGCCCGCGCGCAGGGCCAGGCGCGCCCGCTCGACCTCTACGCCGCGAGCCTGCGCTCGCGCGCCGGCGACTTCGAGGGCGCGCTCGCGTTCCTGAAGGACCTGCTCGAGGAGGCGCCCGAGGACGCCGAGCTGCTCTACAACATCGGCGTCATCCACGGCGAGGCGAAGCGCCCCGAGGAGGCGCTGCGCTGGATGGAGAAGGCGCTCGAAAAGCAGGCGGACCACGCGGGCGCGCTCAACTACATCGGCTACAGCTGGGCCGAGCGCGGCGCGAACCTCGACGTCGCGGAGGACTACATCAAGCGCGCGCTCCAGAGCCGGCCGGACGACGGCTACATCGTCGACAGCCTCGGCTGGGTCTACTACCAGCGCGCGCAGGCGCTGCTCCGCGCGGGCCGGCTCGGCGAGGCGCGCGCGCTGCTCGATCGATCGCGGCAGGAGCTCGAGCGCGCGCACGAGCTGACGGGCGGCGACCCGGTGATCTCGGAGCACCTCGGCGACGTCTATCTCTCGCTCGACCAGAAGCGCCGCGCGCTGGAGCGCTACGAGGAGGCGGTCGCGCTCGAGCCGCGCGAGAGCGAGCAGCCGCAGCTGCGGCCGAAGCTCGAGCGGCTGCGGCGGGAGCTCGGCCGGCCGTGAGCCTCCCCCGCGCCCGGGCCGTCCGGCCTCCGGCGCTCCCGGCCCTCGCCGCCGCCGCCGCCGTCCTCCTCCTCTCGTGCCGCACGTGGGCGCCGCCGCCCGCGCTGCCCGCGCTCCCGCCCGACGATCCCCGGCCGCAGGCGTACCTCGCGCGGCTCGCCGCCGAGGGCGCCGCGCGCCACGCCCTGCGCGCGGGGGCGCGCGTGTCCATCGAGGGCCAGCGCCGCGCCGGCTTCGCGAAGCAGCTCCTCCTCCTCGAGCGGCCCGCGCGGCTGCGGCTCGAGGTCGTCGGCATGCTCGGCCAGCGCGTCGCCGTCCTCGCCACCGACGGCGCGCGCTACGACCTCTACCGCGCCGAAGCCCCGGGGGTCGAGTCGGGCGCGGTGCACTCGGGGATCCTCTGGGACGTGGCGGGGCTCGCGCTGACGCCCGAGGAGGCCGTGCAGCTCGCGCTCGGCGTGCCGCTCCAGCCCTCCGAGGGCGTTCCGGAGGCCGCCTCGGCGGCGCTCCTTCCCGGCGGCGGGCTGCGCGTCGCGCTGCGCGCCGCGTCCGCGCACGCGCCGCGCCGGACGCTCGATTTCGACGCGGCGGGCGCGCTCGCGCGCTACGAGCTCCGCGCGCCCGGCGGCGAGCTCCTCTTCGAGGCGCGCTACGGCGACTACCGCGAGGTGGCGGGCAGCCCCTTCGCCCACGCGATCGAGGTGGAGCTCCCCGCGACGACCACGCGCGCGGAGATCGAGTTCGAGTGGGTCGAGCTGAACCCGCGGATCTCGGAGGACCTCTTCCGGCTCGAGCTCCGGCGACGCGGCGCGTGGGGGGCGCCATGGCGACCAAGCGCCTCCTGATCGCAGCGCCGCTCGTCGTCACGGCGCTGCTCCTGCAGTCGTTCTTCTGGGTGCCGACGTACGAGAACCAGAGCCGCGGCAACCCGGCGCGCCTCACGCAGTTCATCGACGCGACGAGCGGCGACGCGAGCTTCCTGAACCCCGTCCTGGCGGCGGACTCGACGAGCTCCGGCGTCGTGTCGCTCGTCTTCGACGGACTCCTCGACCTCGACGAGCATCTCGCGCTGCGCCCGAAGCTCGCCGAGCGCTGGGAGGCCGCGGAGCGCGCCTACCTCGTGGTGCGTCCCGACGCCGCGCTCCCCGACGGCGCGCGCGCCGATGCCGCGACGCTGCGCGCGCGCGTGGCCGCGGCGCTCGGGCCCGACGCGAGCGCCGTGCGGATCCTCCCGGCCGAGACGCGCACGGAGCGCCACGAGGTGCTCCTCCCCGGCGAGGGCGGCGCGCCGCGCCCCGAGGCGGTCGAGGCGCGCGTGCGCGTCCCGGAGCGGCTCGCCCTCGAGCTGCCGCGCGTCCTCGTCGACCTCGACGCCCGACTCGCGCCGGTCCTCGGCCGCGGGTATCTCGCGGGCTTCGACCCCGCCGCGCACGTCGAGCTCCCCCCGGGCCCGGCGGGCGAGGCCCTGCGCGCGCGCCTCGCCGAGCTCCTCCCCGCGCTCGAGCACAACCCCGTGCTCACGTTCCACCTCCGCCGCGGCGTGCGCTTCCACGACGGCCACCCGTTGGAGGCCTCCGACGTGCGCTTCACCTGGCGCGCGTTCCTCGACCCGAAGAACCTCTCGCCGCGCGCTTCCGACTTCGAGCCCGTGAAGGACGTCGAGATCGTCGACCCGCACACGGTGCGGGTCGTGTACAAGCGGCTCTTCTCGCCGGCGGTCTACGTGTGGGCGAGCTACGGCATCCTGCCGGAGCACCTCCTCGACGAGAGCGCGCTCGCCCGCGAGATGGACCGGCGCGGGATCGCGGGCGCCGGGCGCGAGAGCTTCGGGCTGCGCGAGGCCGAGTTCAGCCGCGCGCCGGTCGGCACGGGGGCGTTCCGCTTCGCCGAGTGGCGCACGGACGACGTCATCCGCCTCGTGCGCAACGACGACTACTTCGAGGGCCCGCCCCAGTACCGCGAGTACACGCTGCGGGTCCTGCCGGACCCGCTCACGCAGGAGGTCGAGTTCCGCGCCGGCGCGGTCGACATGTACCCCGCGCAGCCGCACCAGGCCGCGCGCTACCGCGAGGACCCGCGCTACCAGGCGTTCTCCGCGGTGGGCTTCGGCTACAGCTACGTCGGCTACAACCTGCGCCGCGAGATCTTCCGCGATCCCGAGGTGCGCCGCGCGCTCGGGATGGCGATCGACGTCGAGCAGATCATCCGCTTCGTGCTCTACGGCGAGGGCGAGCGGGTCACCGGGCCCTACGCGATCACGACCGACTGGTACGACCGGTCCGTCGCGCCGCTCCCCTACGATCCCGCCGGCGCGCTCGCGCTGCTCGAGCGCCGGGGCTGGCGGCGCGGCCCCGACGGCATCCTCGCGAAGGACGGCCGGCGCCTCGCGTTCACGCTCGTCACGAACAACGGGAACCCGCAGCGCAAGGCGATCGCCGCCATCGCGCAGGACGCCTGGCGCAAGATCGGCGTCGACTGCCAGGTGCAGCTCTTCGAGTGGGCCGTGTTCCTGAAGGATTTCATCAACACGGGCGAGTTCGACGCGGTCGTCCTCGGCTGGACCACGGGCGTCGACCCGGACCAGCACCAGATCTGGCACTCGAGCCAGATCGGCGCGCAGCGGCTCAACTTCACGGCCTACGCGAGCCCGGAGGTCGACCGGCTCACCGAGGCGATCCGCCGCGAGTACGACCGCGCCCGCCAGATCGAGCTCGCCCACGCGCTCCACCGCGCGATCGCGCGCGACCAGCCGTACACCTTCCTCTTCGCGAGCCGAGCCACCACGGTCGTGGACCGCAAGATCGCGATGGTGGAGCGCACGCCGGACGGCGGCGAGCGGATCGTGCCGCTGCGTCCCTCGCCGACCGGCCAGCTCCTCTACTGGTTCCACCGCTGGCGCAAGTTCGAGCGCCCGCCGCGGTTCTCGGCGGAGGGGGCGTAGCGTGACGCGCTTCCTCGCGCGCGCGCTCGGCCAGCGCCTGGTGCTGCTCGCGGTGATCTCCGTGATCGCGCACGCGGTGGTCCACCTCGCGCCCGGCGAGCCGAGCGCGGTCGACCCGATGAACCCCCGGCTCAAGCCCGAGGACGTGGCCCGCATCCGCGCGGCCTTCCACCTCGACCAGCCGCTCCACCTCCAGTACGCCCATTGGATGCGCGATCTCCTCAGCGGCGAGCTGCGCTCCTTCAAGGACGGCCAGCCGGTCCTCCCGCGCATCTTCGACCGCTTCCTGAACTCGGTGCCGATCTTCCTCGTCGCGACGCTGATCCAGTGGTGCCTCGCGTTCCCGACCGGGATCGCCGCGGCGGTGCGGCGCGGCTCGGCGTTCGACCGCGGCAGCACGGTGGCGTCGTACGCGCTGATCTCCCTCCCGAGCTTCTTCCTCGCGTACGTGCTCGTCCTCGCCGTCGTGAACGCGTTCGACGTCCCGGTGATCGGCATGCACACGTTCGGCACGGAGACCGGCACGCCCTGGCTGCGCGCGATGGATCGGCTGTGGCACCTCGTGCTCCCCTCGCTGCTCTCCGCCGTCCTCGGCGTCGCCGTGCTCTCGCGCTACGTCCGCTCGCAGATGCTCGAGGTAATCGCGCAGGACTACGTCCGCACGGCGCGCGCGAAGGGGCTCCCGGAGGACGACGTCGTCTACCGTCACGCCCTCCGCAACGCGCTGCTCCCGTTCGTCACGATGTTCGGCCTCGTGCTGCCCGGCCTCGTGGGCGGCTCCGTGATCGTGGAGCAGATCTTCGCCTGGCCCGGCATCGGCCGGCTGGCCTACGACGCCGTGCTGACGCGCGACTTCCCGATGATCCTGACCCTCAATCTGATCGGCGCGGTCCTCACGCTGGCCGGGACGCTCCTGTCCGACGTGCTCTACGCGGTGGTGGATCCGCGCGTGCGGGTGTCCGCGTGAGCGCCGCGCAGGCGACCGTGCGCGCGGACGCCGCGGCGGGGAGCTCGGGCGCCTCGCCGCTCCGGCGCGCGTGGCGGACCTTCCGCCGCGACCGGGTCGCGATGGCGGCGCTCTGGCTGCTCGCGATCCTCGCCGTCGCCGCGCTCTCGGGAAAGGCGCTCACCGAGTGGTGGGTCGTGTTCGACCCGGCCGTCGTGCGCCTGCCGGACGGGCTCCTTCCCCCGCTCTCCCGCGCGCGCGCGGACCGCATCCCGGCCGCGGACCTGCCTGCCTTCGGCGTCTACCTGCTCGGCACCGACGACCTCGGCCGCGACGTCTTCGCGCGCATGCTGCAGGGCTCGTTCGTCTCGCTCTCGATCGGGGTCGTCTCCGTCGCGATCTCGCTCGCGATCGGGGTCGCGCTCGGCGGGCTCGCCGGCTACTACGGCCCGCGCCGGCTGCTGGGCTTCGTGAGCGTGGACGGCGTCGTCATGCGCCTCACGGACGTGATGCTCTGCTTTCCGAGCTTCTTCCTGATCCTCACCGTCGTCGCGCTGCTCCCGCCCAGCATCTACAACATCATGCTCGTGATCGGCCTCACGGGCTGGATGGGGACCGCGCGCTTCGTGCGCGCGGAGTTCCTGTCGCTGCGCGAGCGCGACTTCGTCCTCGCGGCGGAGGCGCTCGGCCTGCCGAGGCGCCGCATCATCTACCGGCACATGATGCCGAACGCGATGGCGCCGGTGCTGGTCTCCGCGACGCTCGGCGTGGCCGGCGCGATCCTCACCGAGTCGGGGCTCAGCTTCCTCGGCTTCGGCGTGCGCCCTCCGTTCGCGACGTGGGGCAACATCCTCGCCGACGGACGGGCCTACCTCTTCGACGCGCCGTGGCTGTTCTTCGTCCCGGGGCTCGCGATCTTCGTCGTCGTCCTCGCGTTCAACCTGGTGGGCGAGGGGCTGCGCGAGGCCTTCGACCCGCGCCTCGGCGGAGGGCCGCGGTGAGCGCGCCGCTCCTCGAGGTGCGCGACCTGCGCGTCTGCTTCCCCGGCGAGGCGGCCGAGCTGCCGGCGGTGCGGGGCGTCTCGCTCGACGTCGCGCCCGGCGAGGTGTTGGCGCTCGTCGGCGAGTCGGGCTGCGGGAAGTCGCTCACCGCGCTCTCGCTGCTGCGCCTGGTCCCGCCGCCCGGCCGCATCGCGGGCGGCTCCATCCGCTTCCGCGGCAGGGACGTCCTCGCCCTCGACGACGCGGGGCTGCGCGCGCTGCGCGGCGGCGAGATCGGCATGGTGTTCCAGGAGCCCATGACCTCGCTGAACCCGGTGTTCCGCGTGGGCGACCAGATCGCCGAGGTGCTGCGGGTCCACCGCGGCGCGGGCGCCGCCGCCGCGCGCGAGGGGGCCGTGCGCCTCCTCGCGCGGGTCCGGATCCCCGACCCGGCCCGGCGCGCCGAGCAGTATCCCCACGAGCTCTCGGGCGGGATGAAGCAGCGCGTCATGATCGCCATGGCGCTCGCCTGCGACCCCGCGCTCCTCGTCGCCGACGAGCCCACGACCGCGCTCGACGTCACGATCCAGGCGCAGATCCTGGAGCTCCTGCGCGAGCTCCAGCGCGACTCGGAGATGGCGGTCCTCCTCATCACGCACTCGCTCGGCGTCGTGGCGCGCTTCGCCCAGCGCGTCGCGGTGATGTACGCGGGACAGATCGTCGAGGAGGCGCCGGTGAAGGAGCTCTTCCGCGCGCCGGCGCACCCCTACACGCGCGCGCTCCTGCGCGCGTTGCCGCGGCCCGGCGCGCGCGGGCGCCTCGAGGCGATCGAGGGCGCGGTGCCGGCGCCGCACGAGCTCCCGCCCGGCTGCGCCTTCACCGGCCGCTGCCGCGACGCGCTCCCGCGCTGCGCGGCCGAGCCGCCGCCGGTGGTCGCCGCCGGCGGGCGGCCCGTGCGCTGCTGGCTCGCCGTCGACGAGAGCGCCGGCCCGCGGCGCGAGGCCGGGGGGCGCCCGTGAGCGAGCCGCTCCTGCGCGTGCGCGACCTCCGCAAGTGGTACCCGCTGCGCGCCGGGCTGTTCGGTCGCGCGCGCAGCTTCGTGCGCGCCGTCGACGGCGTGAGCTTCGACGTCGCGGCGGGGGAGACCTTCGCGCTCGTCGGCGAGTCGGGCTGCGGGAAGACGACCGTCGGGCGCGCGATCCTGCGCCTCGTGGAGCCGAGCGCGGGCCGCGTCCTCTTCGACGGGCGGGTCGTCCTCGCGCTGCGCGGCGCCGCGCTCCGCCGGCTGCGGCGCGACATGCAGATCGTGTTCCAGGACCCGTACGCCTCGCTCAACCCGCGCATGACGGTCGGGGCGATCGTCGGCGAGGCGCTCGAGGTGCACGGGATCGCGCGCGGGAGCGAGCTCGAGGACCGCGTGGCGACGGTGCTGCGCCGCGTGGGGCTCGCACCGGAGCACCGCCGGCGCTACCCCCACGAGTTCTCGGGGGGGCAGCGCCAGCGCATCGGGATCGCGCGCGCTCTCGCGCTCGAGCCGCGCTTCCTCGTGTGCGACGAGGCGGTCTCCGCGCTCGACGTCTCGATCCAGGCGCAGATCCTGAATCTCCTCGCCGAGCTGCAGCAGGAGCTCTCGCTCACCTACCTCTTCATCGCGCACGACCTCGCCGTCGTGGAGCACCTCGCGGACCGGGTCGGCGTCATGTACCTGGGCCGGCTGGTGGAGAGCGCTCCGGCGCGCGAGCTCTTCGCGGATCCCAGGCATCCCTACACGCGCGCGCTTCTCGCCGCGAACCCCGTGCCGGATCCGTTCGCCCCGGAGGAGCGCGCGGTGCTCGAGGGCGAGGTGCCCTCGCCGATCGCTCCGCCTTCGGGCTGCCGCTTCCACCCGCGCTGCCCGCTCGCGTTCGCGCCGTGCCCGCTGCGCGAGCCCGAGCTCGCCGCCGCCGGGGCCGGGCGCGAGGCCGCGTGCCATCTCGTCGGGGAGGCCGAGGCCGCGGCGTGAGGAGCGCGCGCCCGCTCCTCGCCCTCGCGCTCCTCCTCCTCGCCGCCCTCCTCGCGTCCGCCTTCGCGCTCCGCGGCGCGGCGCGCCCGCGCGCCGAGCTCGTCGTGGTGAACGGGGCGGAGCCGCGCACGCTCGACCCGGCGCGCATGACGGGGGCGCCGGAGGGGCGCGTCGCCGACGCCGTCTTCGAGGGCCTCGCGGTGCGCGAGCCGCGCACGCTGCGCCCGGTGCCGGGGGTTGCGCGCGCGTGGGAGGCCTCGGACGACGGCCTCACCTGGACCTTCCACCTCCGCTCCGAGGCGCGCTGGAGCGACGGGCGCCCCGTCACGGCGCACGACTTCGCGTACGCCTGGCGGCGGCTCCTCGACCCGGCGACCGCCTCCGAGTACGCCTACCTCCTCCACGGCGTGCGCTACGCGGAGGCGTGGAACACCCACGCCGCGGACGCGCAGGCGCTGCGCGGCCCGGTGCGCGAGGCGCTCGCCGCGCTGCGCGCGGAGGCGGGGCAGGGCGGCGTTCCCGCCGAGCGGCTCGCGCGGCTCGCCGCCGAGCACCGGCTCGACGAGCGCCTGCGCGACGCGGCGCCCGCCGTGCGGCGCGTCCTGGGCCGCCGCGTCGGCGCGGTCACGCGGAGCGAGCTCGCGCGGATCGAGGAGGCGCTCGCCGCGGCGGCCCGCGCGCTGGAGGCGTCGGCCGCCGAAGCGTCGCGCCGCTTCGGCGTCGACGCGGGCGCCTTCGCGCGGGACGCGCGCACGTTCGTCGTCGAGCTGCGCGCCCCGGTGCCCTGGCTGCTCGAGCTCGCCGCCTTCTACCCGACGTACCCGGTCCCGCGCGAGGCGGTCGAAGCGGCGCCCGACACCTGGTTCCTCCCGGAGCGCATCGTCTCGAACGGGCCCTTCCGGCTCGCCGCGTGGCGCGTCGGCGACCGCATCCGGCTCGAGCGCAGCGAGACGTACTGGGGCCGCGACGCCGTCCGGCTCGCGAGCGCCGACGTGCTTCCGACGGAGAACGCCACGACCGCGCTCAACCTCTACCTCGCCGGCGACGCCGACTGGCTGCCGGCGCCCGCGTACCCCGCGGAGCTCGTCGACGAGCTCCGCGCGCGCCCCGACTTCTACGCGAACGCCGGCATGGTGCTCTACTTCTACCGCTTCAACTGCACGCGCCCCCCGTTCGACGACCGCCGCGTGCGCGAGGCCTTCACCCTCGCCGTGGACCGCGACGCCATCGCGCGCGACGTCCTGCGCCTCGGGCAGGTCCCGGCCCGGCACGTCGTCCCGCCCGGGATGCCCGGCTACGAGCCGCCGCCCTCCGCGATCCGCTTCGATCCGGCGCGCGCGCGCGCGCTCCTCGCGGAGGCGGGGCATCCGGGCGGGCGCGGCCTCCCGCGGCTCGGGATCCTGTACAACACCGCGGAGCTGCACCGCCAGCTCGCCGAGGTCGTCGCGGACCAGCTGCGCCGCCATCTCGGAGTCGAGGTGCGCGCCTACAACCAGGAGTGGCAGGCGTACCAGGAGAGCCTGCGCGCCGGCGACTACGACCTCGCGCGCTCGGGCTGGATCGGCGACTACCTCGACCCGAACACGTTCCTGGACCTCTTCGTGACGGGCGGCGGGAACAACCAGACGGGCTGGGGCGACGCGCGCTACGACGCGTGGCTGCGCGCCGCCGCCGATCCCGCCGCGTTCGCCCGCACGCCGGGCGACGCGCTCGGCCACGCGCGCGAGCGGAAGGCGCTGGAGGTGGCGCTGAGAGAGGTCGCGGCCGCGCGCCACGCCGCCGCGCGCCTCGAAGCGCTCGCGCGCGTGCGGATGCGGCTCCTGCGCGAGGCGGAGGCGCTCCTCGTGCAGGAGGCGCACCCCGTGCTCCCGCTCTACTTCTACGTCGTGAGCGGCCTCGTGAAGCCGCACGTCGGCGGCTTCTACGCGGAGCTCGTGGACGACGACGGCACGCGGCGCCCGAACCTCCAGGACCTGCACCCGCTGCGGGGCCTCTGGGTGCGGCGGTGACCGGCGCGCTCGTCGTGGCGCTCGCGGTCGCATGGCTGGCGGGCGCTTCGCTCCTTCCGGCGCGCGCGGTGCGCGCGCTCGGCGCGCTCGCGCTCGGGCTGCCCGTCGCCCTCGCGGCGCCCGACCGCCGCGCCGGCGCGCTCGCGGGGCTCGCCCTCGCGGCGCTGGCCGCGCGCGCGCTCCCGGCGCGCGTCCTGCGCCGCCTCGCCTGGCTCGCGCCCTCCCTCGTGCTGCTCGTCTTCGCGACCTGCGCGCTCATGTACGCGGCGCCCGGCAGCCCCTTCGCGGGGGAGCGCGTCGCCACGCCGCAGGTCGAGGCCGCGCTGCGCGCGCAGTACGGCGTCCCCGAGAGCGCCTTCGAGTTCTTCGGCGTGTACGTGGAGCGGCTCCTGCGCGACGGCAGCCTGGGCCCCTCGCTGCGCGTGCAGGGCCGCAGCGTCGCGGACCTGCTCGGGCCCGCGGTGCCGGTGAGCCTCGGCCTCGGGCTCCTCGCGCTCGCGCTCGCGGTGGCGGCGGGGCTCGCGCTCGGGATCGCCGCCGCGCTGCGCCCGCGCGGCCTCGTGGACCGGATCGCGATGGGGCTCGCGCTCCTCGGGATCTCGCTCCCGAGCTTCGTGATCGGGGCCCTGCTCCTCGTCGTGTTCGCGCTCGGGCTCGGCTGGCTCCCCGTCGCCGGGCTCGGCGGGCCCGAGCACCTCGTGCTTCCCGCCGTCACCCTGGCGGCGCCGTACGCCGCCTACGTCGCGCGCCTCGCCCGGGCCGGCATGCTCGAGGTGCTGACGCTCGACTACGTGCGCGCCGCGCGCGCGAAGGGGCTGCCCGAGCGCGCGGTCGTGCTGCGCCACGCACTCCCGGGCGCGCTCCTCCCCGTCGTGTCTTTCCTCGCGCCCGCGGCGGCCGGGATCCTGACCGGCTCCTTCGTCGTGGAGACGCTGTTCGGCGTCCCTGGGATGGGCCAGTGGTTCGTGAAGGGCGCGATCAACCGCGACTACACGCTCGTGCTCGGCACCTCGCTCGTCTACGCGGCGCTCGTCGCGCTCCTCAACCTCGGCGCGGACCTCCTCTACGGCTGGCTCGACCCGCGCGTGCGGGACGCCGCGTGACGGGCCGCGGGCCCTGGGCGGACGCCTGGGCGCGCCTGCGGCGCGACCGCGGCGCGCTCGCCGGCGGCGCGCTCCTCGCGGCCGTGGCCGCCGCGTGCGCCCTCGGGCCGGCGGTCCTCGGGAGCGACCCGCTCACGACGGAGCCCGCGGCGCGGCACCTCCCCCCGTCCTCCGCGCACTGGTTCGGCACCGACGCGCTCGGCCGCGACCTCCTCGCGCGCGTCCTCGTCGGCGGCCGCACGTCGCTCCTCGTCGGGCTCGCGGCGACCGCGGTCTCCGTCGTCGTGGGGACGCTCTACGGCGCGGCGGCCGGCTGGTACGGCGGCCGCGTGGACGAGCTGCTCATGCGGATCGTCGACTTCCTGTACGGCGTCCCGTACATGTTCCTCGTCATCCTGGTGATGCTGCTCTTCTCCGACACGGCGCGCGGCGAGCCGCTGCCGGTCTTCCTCGCGCTCGGCCTCGTGCAGTGGCTCACGATGGCGCGCATCGTGCGCGGCCAGGTGCTCGCGCTGCGCGAGCGCGAGTTCGTCCTCGCCGCGCGCGCCGCGGGCGCCGGCGACCTCCGCATCCTCGCGCGCCATCTGCTCCCGAACGCGCTCGGACCGGTGGTCGTCTACGCGACCCTCACCGTGCCCGGCGTGATCCTGCTCGAGAGCTTCCTCTCGTTCCTCGGGCTCGGGGTCGCGCTCTCCTGGGGGCAGCTCGTCGCCGAGGGCGTCGCCGTGGTGAACCCGGTGCGCTCGCCCTGGTGGCTGCTCGCCTTCCCGAGCGCCTTCCTCGCGGCGACGCTCCTCGCGCTCAACTTCCTGGGCGACGCCTTGCGCGACGCGCTCGACCCGCGGAGCGTCCCGTGAGCGGCGCGCTGCTCGAGGTCGAGGACCTCGCGGTCCACTTCCCGACGCCCGAGGGCGCGCTGCGCGCGGTCGACGGCTTCTCGCTGCGCGTCGAGCCGGGCGAGGTGCTCGGGCTGGTCGGCGAGTCGGGCTGCGGGAAGAGCGTCGCGACGCTCGCGCTGCTCGACCTCGTCCCGCCGCCGGGGCGCCGCGTGCGCGGCCGCATCGCGTTCGCCGGCCAGGACGTGACCGCGGCCGGCCCGCGCGCGTTCCGCGCCCTGCGCGGGCGGCGGATCGCGCTCGTCTTCCAGGCCGCGTCGGCGAGTTTGAACCCGCACCTCCGCGTCGGCGAGCAGCTCGCCGAGGCCGCGCGGCTGCGCGGCGCGCGGCCGCGCGAGGCGCACGCGCGGGCCGGGGCGGTGCTCGAGCGGGTCGGCGTGCCGCCGGCGCACGGGCTCCGTGCGTTCCCGCACGAGCTCTCGGGCGGCCAGCGCCAGCGCGCGCTCCTCGCCATGGCGCTCCTCGGCGAGCCCGAGCTCCTCGTCGCGGACGAGCCGACGACCGCGCTCGACCCGACGACGCAGGCGCAGGTGCTGGCCCTCCTGCGCGAGCTCCAGCGCGAGCGCGGGCTGGCCGTCCTGCTCGTCACACACGACCTCGCCGTCGCGGCCGGGCTGTGCCAGCGCATCGCGGTCATGTACGCGGGGCGCGTCGTCGAGGAGGCGCCGGCGCCCGCCCTCTTCGCGGCCCCGGCGCACCCCTACGCCGCCGCGCTCCTCGGCTGCACGCCGCCCCTCGACGGCCCGCGCCGCGCGCGCCTCGCGAGCATCCCCGGCCGGCCGGCGCGCGCCCTCGAGGCGCGCGCCGCCTGCGCCTTCGCGCCGCGCTGCGAGCACGCGCGGCCCGCGTGCCTGGCCGCGGATCCGCCGTGGGTCCCGCTCGGCCCGGGCCGCGGCGCGCGCTGCGTCGTGGCGGCGGACTCGGCGCCGGCGGCGAGCGGGGACCCGGGCGCGGACGCGCGCCGCGGCGAGGACGTGCGCCGTGGGTGACGCGTGCGCGCAGGCGCGCGCGGCGGCCGCCGCGTCGCGTCCCGTCCTCTCCGTGCGCGGCCTGCGCGTCGCGTACGCGGGCACGGTCGCCGTCGACGGCGTCGATCTCGACCTCGCGCGGGGCGAGCTGCTCGGGCTCGTCGGCGAATCGGGCTGCGGGAAGTCGAGCCTCGTGCGCGCGATCGCCGGCCTCGTGCCCGCGGCGGGCGGGCGGGCCGAGCTCGAGGGCGTCGAGCTCCTGCGCCTCGGGCGCCGCGCCTGGCGGCCGCTGCGACGGCGTCTCCAGCTCGTGTTCCAGGATCCGGACGCGAGCCTCGACCCGCGCCTCGCGATCGGCGCGAGCGTGGCGGAGCCGCTCGCGATCCACCGCGTCGTGCCGCGTGCGGCGCGCCCGGCGCGCGTCGCGGCGCTCCTCGCACAGGTGGGGCTGGACGCCGCCTTCGCCCTCCGTCGGCCCCACGAGCTCTCCGGCGGCGAGCGCCAGCGGGTCGCGCTCGCGCGCGCGCTCGCCCTCGAGCCCGACGTGCTCCTCCTCGACGAGCCGGTCTCGGCGCTCGACGTCTCGGTGCAGGCTCAGATCCTGAACCTCCTCGCCGACCTGCGCGAGGAGCGCGGCTTCGCCGCCCTCCTCGTCGCGCACCAGCTCGCGGTCGTGCGCCACCTCGCCGACCGCGTGGCCGTCATGTTCGCGGGCCGGATCGTCGAGGAGGCGCCGGTGGAGGCGCTGTTCGCGGCGCCGCTCCACCCGTACGCGCGCGCGCTCCTCGACGCCGCGCCGCGCCCGCGGCCGGGCCTGCTGCCGGCGCCGGGACGCGAGGCGCCCGCGGCGGCGTCCGGCTGCGCGTTCCGCCTGCGCTGCCCGCTCGCCGTCGCGCGCTGCGAGCGCGAGGCGCCGCCGCTCGCGGAGGCGGCGCCGGGACGGCGCGTGGCGTGTCACCGTCCCGGCGAGGCGACGCCCGCGGCCCTCGCTTGACACCCGCGGAGGCCGCCGCGACCCTGCGCCGCGGGGGACCCGATGCGCATCGAGTACACGTTCCAGATCGACCAGGTCGACGTGCCGCGCTTCGCGGTCGAAGCCGTCGAGGGGATCGGAAAGATGTTCACCCTCGCGACGCTCGTGCTGAACATCCTGAGCCAGCGCCCGCGGGTCGAGCTCGTCTTCCACGGCCTCAACCCCGACGACCCGAGCCGCAAGATCGAAGCCTTCAAGCGCATCATCGACAGCGCCGAGTCGGGCCTGTCGCTCAGCTACCGCGAGGGCCGCGGCGGCTCCGTGCCGGGCTCGTCCTCGTACTTCCAGTGGCTCAGCGTCGAGGGCGGACGCTGAGAGGTCGGCCGGGCGCGCGCTGACCGGCGCGGCCGACCGCGGACTCCCGCGTCGTCAGGCGTCGCTGGGAGCGGGCGGTCCCGCGGCTTCCGCCAGCCTGCACCCCGCGCCCGTCCAGCGGTGCCGCCTCGCGAGGCTCCGCGCCACCACCTCGCGCAGCGCCGCGTCGCCGCCGCGCGCGAACGGGAGCGCGGCGGCATAGCGGGCGAAGGCGCGGCGGCGCGGCGCGGCGGGGACGTCGTCGGGGAGAGAGGCGTTGAGCTGGGCGAGCGCGGCGAGGCGCGCGCCGTCGGAGAGCGCGCGGAAGCGGACGCCCTCGAGGTCCACGACGTAGGCCTCGCGCGCGGGGCCGACGAGGTGGAGGTTCGTGCACTTCAGGTCGCCGTGGTCGACGCCGCGCCGGTGGAGGCGGACCAGGAGCCGGGCGAAGGCCGCGAGCGCGGCGTCGGGCGCCGCGCAGGCGGCCTCGAGGCCGTCCGGCGCCGGGCGCAGGTCTTCGAGCACGATCCAGGAGCGCACGGGGAGGCCGAAGCGGCGCTCCTCGACGTAGGCGAGGGGCGCCGGGGCGCCGACGCCGCGCGCGCGCAGGCCGTGGGCGGCGCCGAACGCTCGGCGGCCGGCGGAGCCGCGCACGCGGTCGGCGAGCGCGCGCGCGGCGCCGCGCGCGCGCACCTCCTTCACGACGACGCGAAGGCCGTCCTGCGCGAGCGCCGTGATGCGGCCGCGCGCGTCCTCCTTCCACACGGACGCGCCGTCGGCGGCCGCGTGCGCGTCGAGGAGGCGCGCCAGCTCCGCTTCCGGGAGGACGCGCGCGCGCAGGCCGCGCCGGGCGCCGAGCCGCACCGCCGCGGCCGTCCGCCCCGGGCGGAGCGCGCGTCGCGTCCGGCTGCGCGCGTGGTCGGCGGCGCGGGCGAGCGCCGCGGCGCCGGCGGCGCGGAGCGCCTCGCGGGCGGCGGCGTCGAACGGCCGCGCGAGGCCGAGCGCGGCGGCGCGCACGCGCACGCGCTCGGCGGCGCTCGCGTGCGGCCAGAGCGAGTAGTCGAGCCAGCCGAGGTCGGCGGCGCGGGCCGACGGGGCGCTCCGCGCGCGCGCGTGCTGGAGGTCGAGGAGCGCAGGGCCGCTCTCCGTGACCCACACGTTCCCGGCGTGAAGGTCGCCGTGGATCCAGCCGGCGCGGTGGAGCGCGGCGACCGCGGCGCCGAGCGCGGCGAGGAGTGCGCGCCGCGCGCGGGCGGGCGCCGCGAGCGCCTCCACGAGCGGGACGCCCGGCAGGTAGCGGAGCACGAGGATCGCGTCGCCGTCCGGCAGCCGCGCGCGCCCGAGCGGCTCGGCCACCGGCACCTTCGCGGCGTGCAGGGCGCGCAGCGCGCGCTCCTCGCGGCGCGCCGGGCTCGCGCCCAGGCGCGCCTTCCACGCGTCGCGCGCCCGGTGGCGACCGCTCCCGAGGCGGAACTGCTTCACGAGGAGCGCGCCCGCCTCGCGGTCGCGCAGCGCGACGAGCCGGCGGCGCGGGTTGTCGTGCAGGACGCGCGCCTCCGGCGCGCCGGGCGCGCCCGCGAGCCAGCGCTCCACCGCGGCGCGGACGGCGGGGGAGCCGCTGCGCCAGCGCGCGGGGCTCATGCCGCGAGGCGCGCGTAGAGCGAGCGCAGCTCCGCGACGTGGTGCGCCCAGCTGCGCGTCTCGGCGCGCGCGCGCGCGGCCGCCGCGAGGCGCGCGCGCAGCGCCGGGTCGGCGAGGGCGTCGAGCGCCTTCGCGAAGCCGCCCGCGTCCTCCGGGTCCTCCACGACGAGGCCCGCGTCGCCGAGCCAGCGCGCGGCGCCGTTCGCGCCGCTCGTCGCCACGGGAAGGCCGCTCGCCGCCGCTTCCAGGCAGACGTTCGCGAAGGCGTCGTAGCGCGTCGGGAGGAGCAGCGCGTCCGCGGCCGCGTACACGCGCTCGACGTCGCGGCGCGGGCCGAGGAAGCGCACCCTCGCCCCGACGCCGAGCCGGTCGGCGAGCCCGCGCCAGGCGCCGGCCGCGTCGCGTCCGCACACCCAGAGCTCCGCGTCGGGCGGGCCCCCGGCGCCGAGCGCACGCAGCGCCGTGTCGCAGCCCTTCCGGTGCAGCTCGGACCCGACGAGCAGCCACACCGGCGCGTCCGCGGGCGCGCCGAGCTCCGCCCGCACCCGGGCGCGCTCGCGGTCGCGCAGCGCGGGGTGGAAGCGCGCGAGGTCGACGCCGTTCACGACGACGGCGAGGCGGGCCTCCGGGACGCCGTGCCGCGCGCGGAGGGCGTCCCGCACCATCTCCGAGTTGCACTGGATCGTCTGCGACGGGTCGGCGAAGACGCGCGCCTCGATGGCGAGCAGCACCGCGTGGCGCGGCGAGACCCGCCGCAGGCGCGCGCCCGCGGCGCCGTACGCGCGCCGCATGTAGTCGGCGTGGCTGCCGCCGCCGGCGCGGTAGACGTCCTGACGGCGGGTGCGCGAGAACGAGTGCACGACGTCGCAGCCGAGCGCGCGCGCGGCCCGCGCGGCCGCGCGGGAGAACCACACCACCCGCGCGGGCTGCCACGCGGCGGGCGCGAACACGCACTCGACGCGCACGCGCGGATCGGCGGGAGGCGCCGCCCGGCGGGCGACCACGACGACCTCGTCGCCCGCGGCGGCGAGGCCGTGGGCCACCTGCCAGGCCACCCCCTCGACGCCGCCGCCGTGCGGCTCGAAGCGCTCGATCACGAGCGCGACCCGGAACCGACCGCCGGCCACGGGCGCAGGGTATCAGCCGGGTCCGGAGGGCGCCGCGGCGTGGTAGAATCGGCGCCCCGAGGGTTGAAGGGGGCGCCGCCGCCTCCCTATATTGCCCGCCCGCGAAACCTCCGCGAGGGCGAGTCGGGGAAGGCGGTGAGTACGGCGGCCTCCGATCGAACCGAGCCGCGCGAGCACGCGGCGGTCGACAAGCGCGCGCGCATCCTCGAGGCGGCGATCCACGTGTTCGCGCGCCACGGCTACCACGGCGCCCGCGTGTCGGACATCGCCCGCGAGGCCGGGATCGCGTACGGCCTGGTGTACCACTACTTCCGGAACAAGGAGGAGATCCTCGCCAGCATGTTCGAGGAGCGCTGGTCGCGCTTCCTCGCCGTGGTGGAGGCGATCGCCTCGGGGCCCGCCCGCTCGGTCGAGAAGCTGGAGGCGGTCGCGAAGATCGTCCTCGAGGCGTTCCGGGTGCGACCCGACTGGGTGAAGGTCCTCGTGCTCGAGATCCAGCGCTCCTCGCGCTTCTCAGACCCGGAACGGATCCGCGCCGTGGGGCGTCTCTTCGAGCAGGTCGCGCGGATCGTCCGCGCAGGGCAGGAGGCGGGCGAGCTGCGGCGGGACGTCGAGCCCCAGGTCGCCTGCTTCGCGTTCCTCGGCGCCCTGGACCTGGCCATCACGAGCCTCGTCCTCGGGCTCACCAAGCCCGACGATGGCGACGCCGGGGAGGGCGAGTATCACGCCCGCGCGGCGCGAAGCTTCGTCGACGTGTTCCTGCGCGGCGTGGAGGAACGGAAGCCATGATCGAGGCGCGCGGACTCACCAAACGCTACGGCGAGCTCCTCGCGGTACAGGACGTCTCGTTCGAGGTGGGACGCGGGGAGGTCGTGGGCTTTCTCGGCCCGAACGGCGCCGGGAAGACCACCATCATGCGCATCCTGACGGGCTTCCTCCCGGCCACGGACGGCACCGCGGTGATCGCCGGCCACGACATCTTCGAGGATCCGCTCGCCGCGCGGCGGTCGGTGGGGTACCTGCCGGAGTCGCCGCCGCTCTACCCCGAGATGGACGTCGCCTCCTATCTCCGGTACGTGGCGCGTCTCAAGGACGTGCCGCGCGCGCGGGTGCGGGAGGCGGTGGACCGGGCGATCGAGCGCTGCGGCCTCCACGGCGTGCACCGGCGCGTGATCGGGACGCTCTCGAAGGGCTACCGCCAGCGCGTGGGCGTCGCGCAGGCGATCGTGCACGAGCCGCCCGTGCTCATCCTGGACGAGCCGACCGTGGGGCTCGACCCGATCCAGATCCGCGAGATCCGCGCCCTGATCGGCGAGCTCGCGTCGGGCGGCGCGGAGGCGCGCCAGACGGTCATCCTCTCGACCCACATCCTCGCGGAGGTGGAGGCGATCTGCCGGCGGGTCATCCTGATCCACGCCGGCCGCAAGGTGCTCGACGGGCCGCTCGGCGAGCTCACCCAGGGCGGCCAGCGGCTCGAGGACGTCTTCACCCGCGTCACGCTCGGCGCCGAGGGCGCCGCGCCGGAGGCCAGCGCGTGAGGCACGTCGGGGCCATCGCCGGTCGCGAGCTGCGCTCGCTGTTCGTCTCGCCCGTCGCGTACGTCGTGCTCACGCTGTTCGCGGTGATCGCGGGCTTCCTGTTCTTCACCTCCGTGCTGGCCTTCGACGCCCAGATCGTCGAGGTGCAGCAGCTCCAGCTGTTCGACTACCTCTCGCGGATCAACCTGAACGACCACCTGCTCGGGCCGTTCTACAGCGTGATCTGGGTCGTGATGCTGTTCCTGATCCCCGGCGTCACGATGGGCCTCTTCGCCAACGAGAAGGCGCAGGGCACGCAGGAGCTGCTCTTCACGAGCCCGATCACGGTCTGGGAGCTCGTGATCGGGAAGTACCTCGCGGCGGCGATCTTCGTCGCGCTCCTGATCGGCATCGTGGCGCTGTACACGGGGGTCCTGTTCCTCTACGGCGACCCGGAGCCGTGGAAGACGGCGGCCGGGCTGCTGGGCCTCCTCCTCGTCGGCCTCTCCTACGCCGCGATCGGCGCGTTCGCCTCCTCGGTGACGCGCAACCAGCTCATCGCGTTCTTCCTGGCGCTGGTGCTGCTCTTCATCCTCTGGCTGCTCTCCATCGTGGCGGACCTCGGCGCGGCGGGAGGCGCGCTCGGGAGCGAGTCCCCGGCGTCGAGCCTCATGCGCTGGCTGTCCTCGGCGGACCGCTTCGAGCAGCTCGTGAAGGGCCTGGTCGACACGCGCGACCTCGCGTACTTCGCGTTCCTCGTGGCGGCGTTCCTGGTGCTGGCGAAGACCTCGGTCGAGTCGGCGAGGTGGCGCTGATGGACACCGGTCTGCTCGGCTGGCTCGGCGCCGTCGCGCTCCTCTTCGGGCTCCTGAGCCTGATCCTCCAGCTGTTCTCGGGCTTCGCGTTCGCTGCGCTCGACCTCCCGTGGATCTGGGCCAACTTCGCGATCGGGCTCGTCCTCCTCGGGATCGCGCTCGTGCGCAACCTGGAGACGCTCCGCGAGCGCCTGCGCACGGGCGGCGCGCGCCGCGCGGGGAAGTACGGGACCAGCGCCATCCTGAACGCGGGGCTCGGGATCGCCCTCCTCGCGCTGCTCGCCTTCCTCTCCACGCGCTACCACCAGCGCTTCGACTGGACCGAGGCGCGCACGCACTCGCTCACGGACCAGACGCGCAAGCTCCTGGCGGACCTCGAGCAGGACGTGAAGGTGACCGCCTTCTACCAGCCGGTGGCGGCGCAGAGCGCGCGCGAGCTGCTCGAGCGCTACGAGTACGCGAGCCCGCGCTTCAAGGTGGAGTTCGTCGACCCGCAGGCGCGTCCCGGGCTCGTGAAGGAGCTCGCGGTCGACGAGACGAAGCTCGGCGACGGGCTCGTCCACGTGGCCCTGGGCGGGGAGTCGGTGGAGGTCGACGAGCTGACCGAGGAGGCGGTCACCAACGCCCTCGTGAAGCTGACCCGGCGCGAGAAGAAGAAGGTCTACTTCCTCACCGGTCACAGCGAGCGGGCCGTGGAGGGGGAGGGCGCGGGCGCAGAGCAGGGCTTCCAGTTCGCGAAGCAGGCGCTCGAGAACGAGAACTACACGGCCGAGACGCTCCTCCTGGCCCAGAAGGGCGACGTGCCGGAGGACGCCGACGTCGTCGTGGCGGCGGGTCCGACGCGCCCGTTCCTCGCCGAGGAGCTCGACGCGCTGAAGCGCTACCTCGAGCGCGGCGGCGCGCTGCTCGTCCTCCTCGATCCGCGCGCGCAGACGAACCTCTACGACACGCTCGCCGGCTGGGGCGTCGAGATCGGGGACGACGTCGTCGTCGACCGCGTGCAGGGCCTCTTCGGCCGGCCGGTCTCGCCCTTCGCGGCGGAGTACCCGAGCCACGCGATCACCGCGGGGCTGCGCGAGCCGACCTTGTTCCACGTCGCGCGCAGCGTCCAGCCGAAGCCCGAGGCGGCTCGCGCGCTCTCGGTCCTCGTGCGCACGAGCGAGGAGTCGTGGGCGGAGCGCAACCTCGACGTCTTCTTCCGCGAGGGGAAGGCCGAGCTCGGCGAGGAGGACCTGCGCGGCCCGGTGCCGATCGCGGTGGCGGGGACGCTCGAGCTCGCGAAGCCGCCCGCGGAGCCCGCCGCCCAGCCGGCCGCGTCCGAGGGCGAGGAGGCGAAGGACGCCGCCGAAGCGGAGGAGAAGGACGGCGCCGGCGCGAAGACCGCCCGGATCGTGGTCGTCGGCGACGCGGACTTCGCGACGAACGGCCTCCTGCGCCAGTTCCGCAACCTCGACCTCTTCGTGAACTCCGTGAACTGGCTGCTCGGCGACGTCGAGGCGATCTCGGTGCGGCCGGCCTCGTCCCGCGCCAGCCGGCTCCAGCTCACGCCGCAGCAGTTCGCCCAGCTGCGCTACCTCTCGCTGTTCGTGCTGCCCGAGGCGATCGCCGTCCTGGGCGTCCTCGTCTGGTGGCGCCGCCGGCGCGCGCAGGTGCGATGAACCTCCGCGCCACGGCACTCCTCGCCCTCGCCGTCGCGGCGCTCGGCGCCTTCGTCTGGCTCTACGAGATCCGCGGGGCGGAGGAGCGGGCGGAGGAGAAGGAGGCGGCGAAGCGCATCTTCCGCGGCGTCGAGGCGGACGACGTCACGGCGTTCGCGTTGAGGACGAAGGAGGGCCAGGCGCTCCGGCTCGAGAAGACGGAGGGCGTCTGGCGGATCCTCGAGCCGATCGCGTTCCCCGCGGACGCGACGAACGCCGAGTCCGTGGCGTCGACGCTCGCCTCGCTGCGCAGCGAGGCGGTGATCGAGGACCCCGGGCCGCCCGCCGAGTACGGGCTCGAAGGCGAGCCCGACGTGCGCTTCCGCGCGGACGGCGAGGAGCGCGTGCTCCGCATCGGGGACGCCTCGCCGGTCGGCTCGAACACCTACGTGGCGACCGCCGAGGACCGGCCGGTCTACGTCGTGGCCCATTACCGCACGATGTCCCTGGAGCGGACGCTCGACGAGATGCGCGAGAAGCGGCTCGCGCGCTTCGAACGCGACGCCGTCGTCGAGGCGCGCGTGCGCTGGAAGGGCGGGGCGGTCCGGCTCGTGCGCGACGAGCAGGACCCCGAGGCCTGGCGGCTGGTCGAGCCGCTCGAGGCGGCGGCCGACGCACGGACGGTGTCGAAGCTGCTCTCCGACCTCGAGTTCCTGCGCGCCACGGGCTTCGACGACCAGCCGTCGGAGGAGGTGCTCGCGCGGCTCGAGACGCCCGAGGTGGCGATCGAGCTGCGGACGAAGGCGGACGGGAAGGAGGGCGCCGTGCGCGTCGCGCTCGGCGCGCCCGAGGGCACGGACCTCCCGGCGCGCGGGGAGGTCGAGGGGGCGGTGTACGAGCTCCCGGCGGGGCGGCTCGCCGACTTCCCGCGCAGCGTCGACGCGTACCGCGACAAGACGCTCGCCCGTTTCATCGACACGGAGGCGCGTCGCTTCGAGATCGCCTTCCACGCCGAGAGCGACGGGCAGAGCCACGTCGTCACGGGAACGCGAGAGGGCGACGCCTGGAAGACGAGCCCGGAGACGCTGGAAGCCGAGAAGGTCGACGCGATGCTGCGCGAGCTCTCCGGCCTCGACGGCAAGAGCGTCGCCGCGGAGTCGATGGGCGCGGCGGAGCGCGCGAAGCTCGGGCTGGAGCCGCCGCGGGTCGTCCTGCGCGTCTTCGGCGGGCCGGAGGAGGGCGCGGACGCGCCGCTCGCGGAGGTGCAGCTCGGCGTCGTCGACCCGGCGCGCGGCATCGCCGCGCGGCGGCCCGATCGCGAGACCGTCTACTGGCTCGCGCCGGAGCGCGCCGACGAGATCCCGACGAGCCTCGAGGCGCTGCGCACCCGCTTCGCGAAGGCGCCCGAGCCGGCCGCCGAGCCGGCGGCGGCGGAGGCGGGCGCCGAGCCGGCGAAGGACGCGGCGCCGCGCGAAGGCGCGGCCGCGCCCTAGGAGAGCGACCCAAGACTGGCCATCACTCGTGTAGGATGGTGGTCATGGGTGGTGAGATCGAGTTCAAGGCGTACGCGCCGGAGCAGGGGCAGCTACTGCCGTCGTACACGGCGGATGCGCTGG